>ERZ857757.9-NODE-9-length-264999-cov-8.171040_pt1 | contig 264999 bp, 272 predicted proteins | sample MGYA00519764_ERZ857757 | MGnify/ENA primary metagenome ERZ857757 (study PRJEB31778, sample SAMEA3449359) | human gut metagenome | biome: human gut; feature: human-associated habitat; material: faeces | place: United Kingdom | collected 2010/2012 ...
AAATATGTGATTATTGTTTATATGTTATAACTCCATTGATGACAGGAGTATATAGCATAGCTGAAGTTATAGATGATAGCAATAAAAGACCTGATAAGACTTTATTTTGCGTATTAAATAAAGATTATTTACCACTTAATGTAGAAACAGATAATCCGATTACTTTTAACAAAGGTCAAATGAGATCTTTAGAAAGAACTGGTCTAATGGTTCAAAAGAATGGTGGTAAATACTTTAAATCATTAGAAGAAGTTGCACATTATTTAAATAATGATAAGGAGAGTAAATAAATGAAATTACAAGACACAGTAGACTTAATGTTGGGAGCAGACTTTAAGGATAGATTTAAAGCTGAATATTATCAACTAGATAATAGAATAGCTGGATTACAAAGAATGCTAGAAGGATATAAAAATGGAACACTTAATTTTACTCCTAACTGCTCATACGAAATATTGCATACTCAATTAGTATATATAGAAGCTTACAGAAATGTGTTAGAAGAAAGAGCAAAAATAGAAAATATAGAATTATAGGAGAATAATATGAACGAACAAAATTTTTTAGATTGGTGTAAAGATGAAGTAGTTAAATATGCCAATGACCATTTAGACAAATCAGACAATAAACAAATAACAACAAATGATGTATTTATGGTTTGGTGTTGTAAAACATTACAGAATAATAAAGCATTGTTAAGTACTACATTGTTTGATGGTATGTATTATGAGTTCACATATAATGGAGACAAAGACGAAATGTATATGGACGCATATAAAAAATGGGAAAATAAATGTATAAGACGCAGTTAATTCTGCGTCTTTTTTAAAGGAGATGTAATATGATAATAACATTAGAAAGTAAAATATATGAAGTAGAAAAGATACGCAATAAAACAACGGCCAATGGCTTTTGTGATTTAAAAGAGAATGATAAAATAAAAATTACATACAATGCAACATCATATCATCACAATAGACATGCAGTATGGCTATATGTTCATAACTTAACTACAGGACAAGAATGGACAATAAATCAAAATGATTTAGATAAAAGATTAAGTTGTTTTAGATTAAGAGAGGTATAATATGAAGTTAATAGGTAGATTAAATATAGGTGATGAAATAACCAAAATATACACACGATCTAATGGAATGTATTGTGATAAAGATGGTACATTAATTACAAGAGAAACTATGGAACACTTTGCATTATGTTTAAATAGTCCATGGAATGACACTAGCTGCACTATTAAATCTGTAAAAAGAATAGATAGTGAATATCGTGCAGCAACAACTGTAATATGCTATGACTTTATAGATGTTGAAGCATATGGCTATGGTAGAACTAAAGAATCTGCTGAACATAATTGTGATGAACTTATAAAAACAATTCAGAAAGAGTATAATAAAAATGATATGGCTTTCTAGGAGGTGTTTAAATGATATATACAAGTTACTTAGCTAACGTAAAGAAATTGCCACAAGATATGAAAAAAATACTTGTTATAAGATGGAAACCCAGAAACACTATGAATGTAGAGAAGTATGGCATGGAATGGTGGCCACAATTAGCTCCATCAGAATTAATATTGTCTAAATATAAAGATGGCAGTATTAATTGGAAACAATATAGAGAAATGTTTATTGAACATGCTAATACTAATGCAATGTTTCAGGATGCATTAGAACAAGTAAAAGAATTAAATAAGACAGAAGATGTATGTCTTATATGTTATGAGAAGAATGACTTAGAATGTCATCGTAGTATCATAAGAGAAATATTAAAACAAAAATATAATATAGACAGTGAAGAATTTTAGGAGGACATAAATTTGATAAAAGACGAAAAAAGAAACGACAACAAAGATAATAAATTATATTGTGATTTTACATTCTGCATATATAACTCAGCTTGCTGTGGAACACCAACAGAAGCTAAAGTAAAAGAATGTCATTGTAAAAAAAGTAATATAGCTTCTGTAGTAGGATTTGATAAAATAGAAGATTTATGCACATCTTTTATATGGGATAATGATAAAAAAGGAAAATGTGTTGATTGTCAATTAGAAGAATATGGTGAAGTTAGTATACCATTATTAAATATTGACATTAATGCCGAAACTATCATAGAGGACATAGAAGATGACTATATCTAAAAATTATGTACCAATCCACGTACATACTGCAGAAGGAAGTTTAAGAGACAGTATATTAAAGACAGATGATTTAGTTAAAAAAGCAAAAGAATTAAATTTAGATACACTATGCATGACAGATCACGGTTCTTTGGCAAATATGTATAATTTTTATTATGAATGTACAGATAACAACATTAAACCAATAATAGGTTGTGAAATATATTTATGTGAAGATATGACACTTAAAGATAAAGAACATAAAGATATGTATCATATGATTCTGTTGGCAAAGAACAACAACGGACTAAAGAATCTATTAAAGATAGTTTCTATAGCATCTGTCGAAGGCATGTATTATAAACCCAGAGTAGATCTTAATTATATAAAAGAACATAGTGAAGATTTAATATGCACTACTGCATGTGTAGGAGGTTACGCTCCTCAACTTATAATACAAGAAAGAGATGAAGAAGCTTTAGAACATATACTAGAACTTAAAAGTATATTCAATGATGATTTATATTTAGAAATACAACCAGGTCTTTTTCCAGAACAATTATTAGTAAATGATAAACTAATAGAAATAGCAAAAGAACATGATATAAAATTAGTAGTATCTAATGATATACATTATCTTAATAAAGAAGACTGGAAAGCACATGACTTTCATGTAAGAGATGGAAGAAATTTAAAGGCACCAGAAGATGAAAATGATAGTATATATGCAGATAAATGTTATTATTTAATGACTAAAGAAGAATTATATAACAGCTTTGTAAATAAAGACGATACAATATTAGAAGCAATAAATAATACAAATGAAATAGGCAGAAAATGTGAGAACTTAGTATTAGAGAGAAAGGAATTGAATCTTCCTACATTTAAATGTCCAGATGGATATACAACTAGAGATTATCTAGAACATATATGTTATCAAAAGTTAAATAAACTAATATTAAAAATTAAAAATCCTAATCAATATATAAGTAGATTAAGTTATGAATTAGATGTAATTGATCATTTAGGATTTGTTTCCTATTTCTTGATAATGAGAGACATAATTCAATATGCTAAAAGCAAAGGTATTAAAACAGGGCCAGGGCGTGGTAGCGCCGCTGGCTCTCTTGTTGCTTATTTATGTGGTATAACTCAAATAGATCCAATTAAATATGGATTATTGTTTGAAAGATTCCTATCTATACATAGAAAAGGATCTATACCAGATGTTGATTTAGATATAAGTAGTGAAGGTAGAGATATATTATTTAATTATACTATAACTAAATATGGAGCAGAGAATTGTTGCTGTGTTTCTACTTTAGGTATGAGAAAATCTAAATCAGCTGTAAAAGCAGCAGGAAGACTTCTAGGTTTAGAGCCATCATTAGTTAATACTATATCTAAATTAATACCTACTGTGTATTATGTAGATTTAGATGATGGTGGTGAAGATAAAAAGACTGATTTAAGTATTGAAGAATCTTTAGAATATGTTTCTGAACTTAGAGAGTATCAAGAAATATATCCTGAATTATTTAGTATAGCACAAGAACTAGAAGGCTTACCAGATCATGCTGGTATTCATGCTGCAGGTATAATTATAGCTAATACTAAAATAGTAGATGTAGCACCACTTATAAAATCTAATAATGAATACATTAATGCTACTGCACTAGATTTACATAGTGCAGAGACTCAAATGTTAGTAAAGTATGATTATCTAGGGTTGAGTACCTTATCGTTATTAGATAAATTAGAAAAAGCAACAGGAGTTAAATTCGATATAGAAAATGATGAATTTAATGATCCTAAAATATGGAAAAATATAGGCTCATCAAATACTACAGGTTTATTCCAAATAGGCAGTAACACTTATAAAAGAAGAATGCCTAGACTAAAACCTAAAACATTAAATGAGTTAGCAGACTGTTTAGCATTGGTTCGAGGACCTTGTATATCTTCTAAACTTGATGAAAAGTATATGAGAATATTAGAAGGCAAAGAAGAAGTAGAATTAATACATCCAATGTATGACAAAGCAGTAAAAGATACTAATGGAATAATGATTTATCAAGAACAATTAATGAATTGTTGTCATAACATGGGACTACCTTTACATCTTGGATATGACTTAATGAAAGCAAGTGCCAAAAAGAAATTTGAAAAGATAGCTTCATATAAAGACCAACTTCATAATTTAGTTAAAGGTAAAATGACAGATGAAATATTCGAAAGAATCTTCCAATTAATATTAGATAGTGGTAAATATAGTTTCAATAAATCTCATGCATTAGCATATGCAACTATATGTTATGCAACTGCATTTTATAAAACTTATTATCCACTAGAATTCTTCGCATGTTTATTAAGCAATACTTATATCAATAAAACAGATTTAAATAAACATAAAGAAAAATTAGAAGAAATAATGGAAGATTGTATTAGATTAGGAATTAAGTTCTTACCAGTAGATATGAACAAATCTAGATGGGAATTTACAGTAGAAAACGATAAGATAAGAATAGGATTCTGTGCATTACCTTCATTCTCTTATGATACATATAATCATATTAAAGAAAAATGTATGCCATTTAATAATAATGAATCTTATGTATCACAAATATTTGAAAAGACAGAAAAAAGTTTATGCAGAAAACCATCAGTGTTATCATTGATAGCATGTGGCGCTTTAGGAGATAGAGTTGATACTTTTGAAGAATATTATACACTTCGTAAAGAAAAAGACATGACTCCTATGATCAAAATAGGCAAGAGTGAAATAGAATTGTATGCTTCTCAAGAAGAAATAGAATATATATTATTCAATATAAATTTCGTTCATAATAGAATGAACAACTTGCCAAAAATAGATATGGATAAAATAAAGATAAGACAACAATTTGAAATCACTGGCTATATAAAATCTGTATCTAAAAAGAAAGATAAGAACAATAATCAAATGGCTTTTGTAAAAATTGAAACAGGTAACGGAATATTCGATTCAGTTGTGTTTGCTAACATATATTCAAAGTATAAGAAAGTATTAAAGAAAGATGCGTTAGTAAATATTAAAGCCGAATTACAAGAAAGTAATAGAAGTAACAACAGTTGTAAATTATTAGAGGCTACAATAGAGTAGCCTCTTTTTTATTAATAGAAAGGAGTGATAATATGTTATCTTATGTTTCATATAATTTAAATAGCATAATGAATAATATAAATAATTATGCAAACAAGAGAATCAAAATAGACAAAGAAAGTGTAGCATTTGAGGCTCATAGAGAAAAAATATTAATGTACATTGACAGAATGAAAAGACTTACAAAAGAATTTGATGATTCTTTAGACTATCTTAGCAAAGATATATGTTCTAAAATTGAAGATCAAGAAAATGCAATTAGAGATTGTACCAGCAATACTTTGTTATTAAATTGTATATCATTGATAAATGCAATAATAGACAACAGTTATTATTTACAAGTCAATGATTATGACTATCCATATGGTGGTGTTTATAGTAAATACATGGGAGCATCAAAAAAAGACATAGCTGGTATACAGCCATATAAAATTAATGCAATATCTAATAATATCAAATTAAATAATAATAGAAATATAAAATATTTAAATCCTTGTATCTTTATAAGAGATGAAGATACATATATCAAAGATATATTTAATAATATTAGTATATATGGTATTGCAGAAGAAGAATTTACAAAAGTAAATGATAGTTCTTCTGATTTTAATCAAGATATATATGTAAAATTAATACAAGAAGATGACGATTCATTAAATGACGATTCTATAAAGAAGAATATGAGAATATCTAATTCAGTATTTGACATTGTAAATGTTCAACCTAAAATTTCTATGGTTCATAAAATGAAGGGTGATTTATATGCATTACCTTCTAAAGAAATAACAGCATTAAGAGATAATTATAGATACTTAAGACCTAATGGCGTAATGATATATACTATACCATTTTATAGATTATCATATGAAATTATGTTATTCTGGGCTAAAAACTTTAATGATATAACTATATTTAAACCAGAATCTGATAGTGAAACATATAACATAACTATAATGGGAAGAAAATTAACTAACATAAATTATGAAGAAACATATGCAGAACTAAAAGCAATAAAATATTCTGATATAGGAACAGAACCAGCTTGTACTTATTATTTGCCAGAAGATACTAAAGAAATAGAATTATTTAGAGGTGGAACTATTAGAGCTAGTGACATGGCTAAAATAGTTTCTGAAGATGGTCTTTATGATGACTTCTTTAAACAAATAAATACTCATAAGATATTAACAGATACTCAACCACTACTTCCATTTAACATAGGACAAGTAGGATTAATATTAACTTCTGGTAAACTAGATGGTATAGTTGAGGAACCTGGAGATAGATGTCATATTATTAAAGGTAGAACTATTAAATATATAGAACATTTACAAGGTAGCATGACTAATAATGAAGATAGAGTAGATAAAATATCTAATAGAGTTCAAATAAATGCTTTCGGAGCAGATGGATTATTTAAAGAAATAAGTTAGGAGGGATATGATGCCAAGAAAAGTAACATTTGATAATGTCAATCATATAATGGTTGATAAAATAATTACAGACAACAATGAAAATTTAGTATTTGTATCAGCAGTAGGATATAAGTCAAGTGTTGATAAATTAATCGATTCAATTAACGGTAAACAATCTTGTTATATAAGATTCAAAAATAATAATGGCTGGAACAGAACAGCAAGTGTACATTCTAAAGTTAATGCGTTTGAATGTATTCAAAAGAAAGCGGGTAAAAGTGATTATGTACATGTAATATGCTATAAAAGACCAATAGTAAATGATAATGACTTTTTCATGTTTTTATTTAGAGATAAAAATAATGATGCAGAAGAAATGGAGTTTCTTCAAGACAAAGTATATGAACTATTAGAAAATTATTCTCCTATACCATGCCTAAGAGAATGGATGCCAGAGTTAACAACTACAATGAGAAATAGACCAACATATTATAATGGATGCAACATTACGCTTATAAATAATGATGTTTATTTTTGCGATAATGATAATTTAGATGTATATAGTGTAGCTATAAATCATAATGATTTAAAGGGCATGATATCTGAAAATCTAGAGAATAAAGTATTTAACATTAATGGCTCTAATGAACCATCTATATTCTTAGATAGTTGTTCTGGGCTTAATGATTACTTAGACTTCTTTGGGGAATCTTTAGCAGAAAAAATACAAGAAAATTTTACACCTAAATTTACACCTGGAAAAGATAAATATGATTTACATGCACAAATTATAGATGATTTCATTCATAATAGGGGCATAGAAAAATATGAAGCTCAAAGAGCAGTTGAACAAGCAGTAGCTAATAACTGGAAGAAAAACTCTAATGCTTTATTAGTAGGAGAATGTGGTGCAGGTAAAACTATCATGGGTGGATCATCATGCTTCATTCACCATGCTAATATGGGAACAGGATTTAATGCTTTAGTAATGTGTCCTACCCATATAGTAGAGAAATGGAAGCGTGAATCTGAACTATATATTCCAAATAGTAAAGGATATATAATTCATAATTTAGAAGAATTATTAGAACTAAAACCAAAATTAATGAATCCATATAGAACAGAAAATATGTTTGTTATTATGTCAAAAGAAACAGCTAAGTTATCGTATGAAAAAAGACCAGCAGCTATATGGAAAAATACAACAGCAATAAAAAATAAAGATACAGAAAAATATATTCACACTAAATTAGGCAGATTTGTATGCCCTGATTGTGGCAAAGCATTATATAAAGAGATTAAAAAAGATAAAAAAATACACAAAGAACCTTTAACACCAACAGATTTTCTTACAACACATCCATATAATCTTGAATGTCCACATTGTCATAGTAAATTATGGACTACTCTTAATAGAGATGAAGAAGATTGTAAATGGATCAAACTAGGTAAAGAAGGTTGGTTATGGAAAGATCACATTGAACCTCTTAAAAATGAATTGCTTGATAGAGATAAACTTATCAAGAAAGATAAAAACTTATTAGCAGCTCTTATAAAACAATCAGATAATGTAGATGAGTATGGAGATTATATAGTATCATATCGAGGCACAAAAAGATATTGTATAGCTAAATACATTAAACGATATATGAAAGGAGTATTTGACTATGGATTATTAGATGAAATACATGAATTATCATCTAAAGATTCAATACAAGGTCAAGCATTCCATTATGTGCTTCAATCTTGTAAAAAGAATATAGGTATGACTGGTACATTGATAAATGGTTTCGCTGATTCTATTTATTATATTTTATATAAAATGTTCCCAAGTCTAATGAAGAAAAGTGGATTTGATTATGATGATGTCGGAGCGTTTGTAAATAAATATGGTGTTGTATCATACACATATAATACATTAGGAAGATCAACTAAGAAGAAACTTCCAGGCGTATCTCCATTAATATTCACAGATTATTTATTTAATAGTACAGTATTTATATCATTAAAAGATATGAAAGATGAACTTCCAAGCTATACAGAAATACCAATAGCAGTAGCTCCAGATCCAGATATAATGAATGGTTATAATGAATATGAGACATTTATGGCTAATTTAATAAGAGATGCAAGAGATCCTAGAAATGAAATAAAACCATCGCTTAAAATAATACCAACTATAGTAAGAGAAATGATGGATTATTTAGATTCTCCTCATTGTGCAAGACCTATACCAGATCCAGATACAGAAGAGATTAGATTCTCGCCTACACATCTTAAATCTGAAATAAGAAATAAAGAAGAAGAACTACTAAGAATAGTAGAAGCTCACGTAGCAAAAAGTGAAAGATGTTTAGTGTATTATAATTCTGTTAATAAAACTGATACTGGTAAAAAATTAGTTAACTATTTAGAAGATAATGGATATAATGCATATGAGTTAAAAGCCAGTGTAAAATCAGAAAAGAGAGAATCTACTATTAGAAACTTAATAGACAACAAAGGATTAGATGTATTGATATGTAATCCTAAACTAGTAGAAACTGGTTTAGATTTAATAGATTTTACTACTGTTATATTCTATCAAGTAGGTTATAACTTATATACATTAAGACAAGCGTCTAGACGTTCATGGAGATTGTCTCAAAAGAATCCAGTTACTGTTTATTATTTATATTATGATAACACAGTTCAAGAAAGAGCTTTATCTTTAATGGCTACTAAACTACATGCTGCTAAAACTATGGAAGGCGACTTTGATGAAGAAGGATTAAAAGCAATGTCAGAAAATACAGACATACTTACTCAAATAGCAAATAACGTAGTCGATGGTATGGAATGTGCATTAGACACTAAACTATTTGCAGCAACTAATTATGTAAGAACAGCAGCGAATAAACAACGTGAACATAAACTTAAAGACAAAGATATAATATGTTCATTAGATAATAACGGTATGAAATGTATTACAACTCAATGGGAAAAAGCTAAAACTAATAACAAATTAAACAATGATGTAATCAATAATCCTTTGATGCTATTTGTTTAATCATGACTCCTTTTTAAGTAATATACAATAGAAATATTATTTAGAAAGGAGTTTTTTAATATGGCATTAGTATTAAAAAGAATGACCGATCCATATATATGTAAAAAATGTTCTGTAACAGGAAAACTTATAGCATATGGTGATGAATATTACGAAGATGATGTAGACGGAAAAATTATAGATTTTAATTATTATTATGATATGAAACATGCTATGAAAGTGCAAGAAGCAGAACCATTAGTATCTGATGCTATGGATAGATATGCATATCAACAATTATTAAGAAATAAAGAAAGACAATTCCTTAATAAAACCATGTTTGATAGACCTTTAGCTGATCAAAATGGATTATCATGGAATGAATATTATCAATCACATTTAATAGAAAAGAATACGACTAATAATGATTCTCCCGCATATATTAATACAAAAAATGCAGATACTTCGTATGTAAATCATACGAAAGGAGATGATAATAATTAATGGCTATAATAACTAAGAAAAAGTTAATACTTAAAGAAGCTGACAGCCAGACTAATTCATATATAGTTATACATAATAGTGACCATAAAGATTTAAATAAAACATATGAAGAATATGAAAAAGCTGCAGCTTCCAAATCAACTAAAGATGCATACGCACACTATATAGTTGATGATTGTACAATTATACAATGTTTAAAAGATAACTGGCCGGGCTCTCATACTGCTGGTGAAAAACCATATAAAGGATGGGGAGCCAAAGGCATTAAGGCTGGTACTATCAATAATAGCAATTCTATAGGTATAACAGTAGTAGATGCCGCATCAGTTGATTTAAACAAGTCAACTGAAAATCTTATTGAATTAATAAGATGGATAATGAAAAATTATAATATATCATTAGATCATGTAGTTAGACATGGCGACACAGCCTATCGTAAATGTCCGGCAACAATAGTTGATAATAAAAAATGGGATTACATAAAAAAAGAAATTAAAGCAAGAAATGATAAGCAACAAAAAATAAAAATAGATTTTAAAGATTTTGAAACAGCAGACAACATGAAACAAGATGGTGACTCATCTAGTTCAGAAAATAGTACAACTGATACTTCTGGTGGTACAGGTAGTGGACAAGTAATACAACTTGTATTCCACGAAGGTACTGTTCAAGAGTCTTTATCTAATGCAAACACTTCAGATAACTGGGTAGATATGCATAGAATTAAAGGTATTACATTGCATATGTATCCTCCATATCATAATTGTGATGTTAAAGAAATGGTAGATAGATTTAAATATTATAAATGGGATAGAACCTTCCACTATAAAGTCGATCATGATACTAAAATAGATTTCAACAAAAAACCTACTAGTGGGAAAACTAGAGGTGGTAACGATGTGGGTACATCAAGACCAGACGTTGATTTAGTTCAAGGCGAAGGTTTATATTCTGGTGTTATAATAGGAGGATATGGTGGTGGAGGAGATGCAACATCATCTACAGACGACAGTACAACAATACAACCTTCAGGAGAAGTATTTGGTTGGCCTCTTCCTAAATTAACAAGAATATCTTCGCCATTCGGTCCTAGAATATGTCCATACCATGGTAAAGAAATGCATTATGGTATAGATATACCAGCTAATGCTGGAACAGATATACATGCATATGCAAATGGTAAAGTTACTAAATCTGAATTTCATAATAGTTATGGTAATTATATAATAATAGATCATGGTAGTGGATGTAGTACAAAATACGCCCATCAATCTAAAAGATTAAAAAACGTAGGAGATACAGTTAATGCAGGTGATGTAATAGGTAAAGTTGGTACAACTGGATCATCAACAGGTAACCATTTACATTTTGAACTACACTTAGATAATAAAGCTATCGACCCTGCACAATATGTTAAACCTGGTGGAGGTAGTAAAAAAATACCAGACATATTTAATAAAACTACTTCTGCAAACTATATGATGGCTACATTTGCTGCAAACGATGAAGATGAAATAGAAGCTTATGATTTAAATAACCCAGAAGATTATATAGTATACGATAATATAGACAAAGGTACTATATGTTTTGCATCAGAAAATAATGGTCAACATACTTACATAGAAAGAGCTTTATTTAATAATCAACATCCTAAATATACATTATCAATAGGTGAATTCTTTGATAATCAAGAAACTGCATTAGAAAAGGATGCAAATTATGATTATCCTAAAACAGAAAAGAAACTTATAGAACAATGCGCCAAAGCATTATATGATGAAGGTTTTTCTTCTAATGAATTATGGAGAGAGTTTGATTTAAACAGAGCTCCATCACCATTCTTGTACTTAGATAGAGAAAAATGGATATTATTCTTAGAAGAAGTACAAAAACAAGTAGACTGGTTAAATAATAAATATGGTAAAGTAACAGCTAAGTATGTACCAAATAATTTATTAAAAAATGAAAACACTAATGAATTCATAGATATATCTCCAGACCTAGGAATTAATCCAGGTACAGGAGGAACATTGAATGGTGGAGGAAATACTGGCAGTACTGGACAAAAGATAGATTCTCTTCAAGGTACTACAATGATAGGTGACTCAAGAACATGGCAAATGAAAGATGCCAATATGTTAAGTGGAATAGATGTATATTGTAAAATAGGTATGAATGCATCTTATTTCTATAGTACAGGAAAAAGAGGAGTAAAAGCAGTCAATAGATTATCTGGTATAAAAAATAGTACAAAAGCTATAATAGTATGGCTTGGTACAAATAATACAACTGCAAGTATACCATTTATGAAAGACATGCTAGATTATTTAAAAAAGACATACTCTAACATACCAATGTATGTATTAAAAGAGTTTTATGTAGCTAAAAAAGCTAGTTCTAAAGAATTAGGATGCTCTCCAGCTAAACATAATAAAAAAATAGACAAATGGAATTCAGAAATAAGTTCTTATTGCTCTAGTAATAATATAAATTTTGTAGATATAACTTCAACATTAAATGATGGTTCATATGGTAAAAGCGATTTAATGACTGATGGTGTTCATTATACTCCAACAGGATTAAAAGATTATTTAAATGCATTGAGCGCTCAAATAACAAATTCATCATCTACAAACAACAATAATAACACTAAAGCAAATGATATTGAATATGAATTTAAACCAGTTGTTGATTATGATAATGATATAGAAGCATATGCCAAAGATAATGATAAAGATAAAGACGATGATAAGGACAAAGATGATAATAATAAACCTACAACAAGTGAAGATGTAAAAGCAGATAAAGATTATGTAGGTAAAATGGCATACATAGATCATGATACAAATGTATATATATACGTTAGTCCAGATACAGCATCTAAAAAAATAAGAGCATTAATTTCAGGTGACGAAGTAAAAATTACAGGAGCTAATGGAATCTTTTATAAAATAAAAGTGGATGCAAATATAGGATATGTAAGAGCCAAAAACTTATCAGTAATATTATCTAATACATATGGCAAAGCAGATCCAGCTAATATAGGTAAGAGATGTTGGACAAAATTTGATAATACAGTGGTATATAAAACAAAAGAAATGCACAAAGCTGTTACAACTTTAGAAGATCAAGCAAGAGGTAAAATATTAGACGCTGATAAAGACCTTTATTATATAAAATTTACTAAATTAGAAAAAAAAGAAGATACTGGAGATGGTGGCGATACTGGAGATGGCAGTGATGCTAAAGACAATAGCAATAAAAAAGACAATAAAAAAGACAATAAAAAAGATGATAAGAAAAAGAAAAAAACTATAACACCAGAAACTCAATATATAGATTATGAAGGTTGGGTTAAAGCGTATAGAATAACTACTGATTGGAATTATTTCGATTATGAAAAAACTGAAACAGTAGAAAACCCATATGATTCAACTGAAATAGAAATACTAAATGGAGATTTTGAAGGAGACAAATCTTCGACAGATAATGATTCTTCTGAAGATAATAATACAGAAGAAGGCGGAGATACTGGTAAAGACGACAGCGATAAAGACAAAGACGATAAAAAAATCTCTGCTCATGCAAAAGATGATACTACAAAAGACGATACAGATAAAGATGATAATAAAAAAGACGATAAAGATAAAGACACAGATGATGCTTCATCTAATAATATAGCTGACATAGGATGGTCAAAATATGGAGACTTTGATTATAATATCATAGACAATCCAAAATGGGATGAAGACGGACATTGGAACTATAGAAAAGATCATTTTGCCAGAATACGTTCAGTAGTAAAAGCTACTACTGGTTTAACTAATGATATAACTATATCAAAAGTAGAACAAAATGGAAAAGAGTTAGACTATTATGTAAGATTTACTGCTTGGATCAAACAAGTAACTCAAGATGATTATCCAAACGGAGTAGAAACAGATAGTATAGATACTATCAAAAAGAATGGAATAACTTTTGCGTTATTGGATAAAAATGACAAAATAAAATTTTCTCAAAAATTAGAAATTCCATCTGACAATAAAAAATTTGGTCAAGTATCTTGTGTATTTAGTGGTGTACCAGAAGGAGATTATAAATTATTCATAGGTTCTAAAGACAAATATGATATATTCCTAGACAATGTATCTGGAGAACAAATTTATAATATAGATCCTGATGAAGAAGATGAAATAACTTCAGGAAATATAGGTATTTCTGGCGTAGGTACTACTTCTAAAGATAATGGTGGTATAATGGCGTATAGTGTAGGAAAAGCTAAAAATCCTAACGCTAAACAACCAGAAATAAAAACTATTATTACAACAGAAGAATATGAAAAAATAATGCAAAATGCAGATCCTATGTTTTTAAAAACATATGTACAATCATTTGAACCATTTGATAAAGGATTAGATGAAGTATTGAATGCACCAGTAATGCCAGATGATAGATTAAATACATTAACAGAAACGATAGAATCATTTACTGGAAACGATATACACTATAATGTAGTTGAGACAGGTCCTGGAAGTACAGACCATTGTGTTAAACCTGCAGATGAATTAAACGTATTGTATAAACAAGTAAGTGTTAAATGTGACCCTATTTATCCAGACTTAATAGTCCCACCAAATTATTCTACTTCAGATTATGATAATAAAACTTCCGATTCTACAGTACCATTACAAGCATTACAATCAGGAGAGATGAGTAATGAAAACCTAGGAAATAGGAAATTAACTTATGATTATGATATACTAGAAAAGAAGAAAAAAGAATCAAAAGGTAAGCCGATAAATTATAATGATGCTTATCCATATGATTCTAAAATAACTGAATTAGAAAAGCATTATCCTAAAGTATCTATAGATGAAATAGAATCTAGATTATATTCTTGTAATCATCCGGGATGTCCTATTGCACACCCTATGGCTAAGAACTTTGCAATGCTAAGCGATATGCAATTAGCACAATCTAAAAAGACAGAACAAAGATTAGCAAGAATTGAAAATATATCAGCAGTAATATTAAGAAATTTAGGACGTTTAGGTTCTAGAATGAATATAAATTGCGTTTATTACGGTGGACAAGACATATTCGGTAAGTATCGTAGCATACGTTGTACTCATGACGATAGAATACATGACGGTTGTTCAGTAACAATAGATCAATGTTTATGCTGTACTAGATACGAACCTATTATAGGTCAAATATATGATATCCTAGACGAAACTGGAATGAATGGTTCTGCATTATTAGATGATATGCAAATGTCTTATATGACTTTAGATGATTTAAGAAATTTAAATCAAGTAGAAAGACGTAGTTCTAGTTTTAATTATGCCGATGTAAGCATAGATGAAAAACAAACATTACCAAAATCATTAATAGATACATGGAAAGAATTAGATAAAAAGAAATTTGAAGAGTCATTAAAAGATAAATACTCTACAGAAAAAGAAAGAAAAGAAGCCCAAGAAAAGGCTCAAGAATCTGATTATATATTCCAAATGGACTGGACAGAAACTGAATTAGATGGTCAAGCACCAGACGTTAAAAAATATCCATCAGAAGGATTAGCCATGAAATATTATAGAAAAAATGGTGACGCTGCTGAAAAAGTTGAAACAACTTATAATTTAGATACAAAACTTAATAAAGATGCAATAGAAGATGTTAAAAATAATGATTCTATAGCCAATGGAGAATGGGTAGATACTAGAGAAGAAGCAGATACTACTCAATCTAATAAATATACATCTGAAGATTTCTACTTCGAAAACTTTAATAAGAATAGAACAGGCTACGAATATGATAATGGATTAGCTGGTTATATAGGATTGACCACTAGTGGTTCTGTTGGTTCTGGATTAACAGGAGCAGAGTGTAGAAATAAAATAGTTGAAAAAGCTAAAGAGATAGTTCAACTTCATAAAGACGGCAAAGCATTTTATAGTAATACTTGGAGAACTATTGACGATACTAAACGTCAAACTATAGCATCAGGAAAAGGTAAAGGAATGTATGGATACGATTGTTCATCAATGGCTTCTTGTTGTTATAAGTATGCTGGATTAAATTCTCTATATAATAAAAACTGTTCACAAGGAACAGTTATGGCTGAAATAGTTAACAATGGCGGAGAAATGTGGTTATGTAATGATGCTGGTCTATCAAAAGCAATGCCTGGAGATTGTGTAGTTTGTTGTGGTACAGATTATACTAATAAGTTTAAACCTACAGAAGCAGATATGAAAAATAGAAAGAAATTAACTATATATCATATCATGATTTATTTAGGAAATAATCAAGTAGCACATGCATCTGGACCACATGCAGCACCTAATGGAATCAAAATAGATAATTTCGGTCCTAAACATTATGCATGGAACAATAGTTTCTTTATAAGACCAAAAGATTTGATAGAAGCTGATAAAGCAGCAACTAATTCTAATGGTTATGCATCAGGTAATGGAGTAGAAGAAAAAGCTGGTACTATAGATGGTAATAATTATGTATGCATATTAAGAGGATGTAAATGTACTAGATGTGAAAAGAATGGTCCAGGAGCTTCTGGAATGGGAGCATACTCTTCACAATGTAAGGCACTGGCTTCACATAGTATGCCATATGGTACTAAAGTATATTTCCCTAGATTAAAAGGAAAATCAGGCAATCCTTCTGGTATATATACAGTAACAGATACAGGTAATGCCGGTTTTGATTTTGATATCTATTGTACTTCAAGTGTTTATAATGGAAATGGAGCTGGAAACGAGCGTATGGATGCATATATATTAGAATGGGGTCCAGGAAATAAAACAGTTGCACCAGGACATAAATGGTGTTTGACACATGCGCAAGTAAGTAGAGCCATATGGAATGACTATAAAAAAGGAACAATGGCTACATTACATTTAAATAAATTTGCAGATAGAGAAAATAAAACATGGAAAATGAATGACATAGGATTAGAAAATGAAACATCTTTAATGAATCTATCAGATCCTAAAATATATAAAGCAACTTCATAATATAGCTACCTATCGTAGTAATAATTATATGAAAACAATTTTTTGTGTTTCTTTTTTCATAATATACCCTCCTACGGAGACACGCTCTTGTGTCTCCTAAATTTTTATTCAGAGGTGATTGAAATGTACAAAATAAATGATAAAGTATATCTATATATAAAAGGTGCAAAGAAAGAATCCTTTGCATTAAATGGATTACACAGAAGTAGATTCGGAATTATAAAGGATATACTCAATGAAAACGATAAAATTACTTATGTAATAAAATTAGATGTTACTGACAAAGATGTCTCAATAGTAGAAGATTGTGGAGCATTTACTTTCTATGATATGAATGAACTATTAGATACGATAAGATCTATGGACGTACCATTAGAAGTAAAAGAAAAATATACAGAACTGATTAATGATATATTGCAAGGAAAAGAAATTGAAAATAAACAATATAAATTTTAATTCTTTTCTTTCTAATAAAAAAAGGAGATTTTCATCTCCTTTTTTTATTTCTTCTTTTTTTTCTTTCATTCCATTTTATTCTATTTCTCTTTTTTCTTTTTTTCTCTCTTTCTTTTTTTGTTTTCTCTTATCTATTGCAGTATACTAAATTTTTCTTTCCTTTGTATACTCCTACTTTTCCTTTTAATTCTAATTCATTTCCTACAAATAATTTATCTAAATTGTTTACATAGTCTCTAGAAAATACAGTCATTTCTATTTCTACATTATTTCTTTCTAATGTCATAAATGCCATTAAATTGCCATTCTTATCTGTCTTTTCTATTATACTATTTATTTTAAATAAATATTTAATTTTATCTCCTTCTTGTAAATCATTAGTCCATTCTTTATATGTTAATGATATAGATAGAACTTCTTTTTCTAATCCTATACATTGAACAGGATTATAATCTTCTACATTATATCTATCATCTCTATCTCTTCTAATATCAAAGAATTCATTTAATAATTCATATCTATTAGGATTATCGTATAAAGAATCAAATGCTCCTGCTTTTATTAAAGCCTTACCTGCTGTTTTATTAACATTAGATTTAGTTACTTTTGAATAAAAGTCTTCTAAAGAGCTGTAAGGTCTGTTATTTATTATAGCTTGGATAGGTTTTTCACCTACACCTTTTATAGATTGTAATCCAAATAATATTTCATATTGTTCTGGGTCACATGTAAATCCAGCTAATGATTTATTTATATCTGGAACTAATACACTAATACCAGAGTTTTCAAGAACAGATATATATCCTTCTCTTTTAGACTCATCTCCTAATAGTGTAAGTACTGCTGTAAAGTATTCACATGGATAATAATATTTTAACCATGCAGTTATGCAAGATAATAATGAATAAGATGTAGCATGAGATTTATTAAATAAATATGCTGCACATCCTTCAACAACGTCTTCCCAGAATTGTTCTAGGCTTTGTTCATCAAATCCATTAGCAATTCCTCCAACAATTGGTTGACCATATTTATCTTGTTCAGGTTTTCCATGTATAAACCATTCTTTACATAAGTCCATTAATGCTTTCTTTTTCTTGGCAACAGATTTTCTTAAATATGTATCTGCTTGGTTATCATCAAAGCCAGCTACTTTCTTTGCTATAAGCATTAATTGTTCTTGATAAAGCATACAACCATATGTGTTACCCAGAATATCATCACATCCTAAATCATATATTATTTCTTCCGTACCACGTTTTCTTTTAGCATATGTTTTATTAAATCCAGCACTTAATGGGCCTGGTCTAGCTATAGATGTTATCGCAATTAAATCATCTATATTATCTGGTTCTATATCAGATATTAATCCTTTAAATAAGTCTGACTCCATTTGAAATACTGTATCTGATTGTTTCTTTTTGAGCATATCAAATACATTTTCGTCATATCTTATTGATTTATTTTCATATAATTCATCTAATGTGATATCTATACCTTCATGTTGACTTATAAGTTTTAATGTTTCTGATATAACAGATACAGTTTTTAATCCTAGCATATCGAATTTAACTCCACCAGCTTTTTCTACTATATCTTTATCCCAAACAGTAACTTTCTTACCATCTATAAATCTAGTAGGAAATATATCATTTATTGGTACTGGAGTTATTAATACACCACCTGCATGTATACCATAGTTACGAGGTATACCTTCAAGTGCTCTCGCTATCTCAAAACATTCTTTGTATTGTCTCTCAAGTTCTTTGAATCTTCTAAATGCCAAGAAGTCACTTTCTTCAAGAGCATCAAACATTGCAAAGGTTAATGAAGGAGAGTCAATTAATTTAGCTAATTCTTTAGTAAGATTATTAGACTCTGCAAATGGTATTTCAAATACTCTCATTACGTCTTTAATACCATTTATTATAGATAATGTAGTTTTAGTACCAACTTGACATACATTTTCATGACCATATGTATTATCCAAATATTTAATTAAGTTTTGTCTATCTATTTGTGATACATCAGAGTCTATATCTGGCATTGCTACTCTATCCATAGTTAAGAATCTAGAGAATAGTAAATCATATTCAATAGGATCTGTACCTTTTACTATACCTAACAAGAATGATACTAATGAGCCAGCTGCTGAACCTCTACCTGGTCCAAATGGACATCCACTATTTTGTATAGCATCTTGTACTATTAAAAAATATGAGGCAAAACCTTTAGTGTTTATAACATTTAATTCATGTTTCAGTCTTGCTTCATATATATCTTTCTTGTCCATTATATTTTCTTTCTTTAAATATTTATATAGTTTTATCCAACATTGTTGAGATATCCATGTTTCAGGAGTATATCCTTTAGGTACTGGTACATTAGGTAATAATTCATGGTCTGCACCTAATTGAATATCTGATGATACTTTATCTACTATTAATTGAGTATTATCCAATGCTTCTACACAAATATTAAAATATTCATCTGCACTCATACACATTTCATATCCACTAAAATGTGCATCTATTTGAGTAAGAAAAGCTTCTTTCATTTCATGATAACTTCTTATCCAGAATTCTTGATTATATCTCATTCTATCTGGATCATTATATGTTTTGCCTGTACCAATACATAATAATACGTCATGAACATAAGCATCTTCTTTATTAGTATAATGTGAGTCATTAGACGCTATTAATTTTATTTCTAATTCATTAGCGAAATTTATTAAATTTCTATTTACTACTAATTGTTGATGATCATTTAGTGGTTGTAACTCTAAATAAAAATCATCACCAAATATTGTTTTTAATTTAACTGTTTCTGCATATGCTTCTTCTATTTGATCTTTAAGTATATATTGATTTATCATAGATCCTATACAAGCAGAAGTACATATAATACCTTCGCTATATTTCTTTAATAGCTCATTATCACAATGACCTCTACCATTAAACATGCCGTTTTCATTAGCAATAGATGATATCTTAATTAAATTATCCCAACCAGTTTGGTTCTTAGCTATTAATATTAAATGATATCCTTTTGTATCATACATATAAGGTTTTGTAAGCTCTTCTATTTCTTTTTTCTTGGCTTTCTCTGGTATTTCTACACCATTTTCTAATGCTTCTTTTAAAGCCATAGTTTTTCTAGTTTCAACTGGTAATGTTATCTTTTCCATATCATGGGTATGATACATTTCTATGCCTAGAAGTGGTTTAATATTATTTTCTAAACACTTGTGTTGAAACTCATAAGTACCAGCTAATGTTCCATGGTCAGTTATTGCAACAGCATCCATTTCTAATTGTTTAACTTTATCTATTAAATTATCTATTTTATTGAATCCGTCAAGTAAACTATCTGGAGTATGTACATGTAAATGAGTAAAATTATTTTTCAATTGATTATCACTCCTTTTGTTTTTTTATTAATATATAAGTTTTCACAAAAAAAGAAACTGCTATTTTAAGCAGCTTCCATTTTATCTATTTGTATTACTAAAAAGTTATTAAATCTTTCTAAACTACACAACATATTAACTTTTTTAGGTGAACCAAGTTTTTCATATGTATCTCCATAACCCCAGCACCATGCTTCTGCTGTGCCAGTATTATCTTTAAATTTAAATTTCAAATTGTTTGAATTGTTTTTTGAAGTACTTACATTGTCTATTGTTATATTTTCTAAATAAAATTTAGGAGCAGTTAAATCATTATAAAACATAATATCTTTATAGTTATTTATTGTTTTATAGCTAATATCTTTAACTGATAATTGTTTATCTGCATAATATGTAGGTTCTACATTATTTTTATTTTTTTTAGAATCCATTATTATTTTGTAAATAATTCTATTCATTTCTTCTTTAAATGTTTCTAAATTTTCTTTAGATATTTCTACACCACATGCTGCTTCATGTCCACCATATGAAACAACTACATTTTTATCTTGTAAAAGTTTAAATATAGATTGTAAATCTAAACCTTCTATACTTCTAGCTGATCCACTATATGTATCTTTATGTTCGGAAAATACTATAGTAGGTCTATTATACATTTCCATAAGTTTGTTTGCTAATAATCCAGCACAACCACCAGCATCATCAGATATAACTACATTAACTAAGTCTGAAGTCTTTATTTGTGGAATAGCTTCTATTATTAAATCCTTAGTTTTATCTTTACGCTTATCATTTAACAATACTAATCTATTATATACATCAGTTAGATCTGCGTCCTGTAATAAAAATTCTATAGCTGTATTAGCTTCTCCCATTCTACCACAAGCATTTATTAATGGACCGTAATCAAATGCTATGTCTTTAGGTATTAATGGTTTATATCCTCTAAAATTCATATAATGTTCAAAAGCATCAGAACATTCGCAATCTTTGTCATTTAATAATTGTAATCCATTTCTTATAAATATACTATTCTCTAATGATACAGGAACCATATCTGATATTGTAGCAGTCATTACATTAGGTAAATATGATTCATTATATCTTGTATCATCTTTATAATAGTCTACTAATAAATAAGAACATAGTTTAAATGCAACACCTGCACCACATAATCCCATGTATTCATTATCTTTATCCAAAAATTCATCTATCACTATACAATCAGGAACCATTCCTTCTTGTGGACAGTGATGATCAGTTACTATAACTTCTATACCATTGTTTTTAAGATAAGCTACTTCATATTTTTTAGTTATTCCGTTATCAACAGTAACTACTAATATGTTTTTATTATCTATATCGTTATGCACTATATCATAACACCATTCAGCAGATAAACCATATCCTTCTTTACGTTCTGGTATATGATATTCTATTTGACATGTGCTCTCTAATAGATCTGTAAGCACAGTGAAACAATCATATGCTATAAATGTAGATTGTATTCCATCATTGTCATAATCACCATATATATAAATAGCCGCATCATTATTTTGTAAATACTTAGCTATTACTTTAGCAGCTTCTGGTATATTCTTTATGCTATCATTAGGTAGTAGATCGTAATAGTTATCATTACTTACTACGTACATATCTTCTTCTGTTAATCCTCTATTTAATAATAAGTTTGCGCAATCGCTATTTATATTTAATTCTTGTGAAAGACGTTTGATTTCTTTTTGGTTGTTATTTGATATTTCTATTTTCATAATTATCGTCTCCTTGTAATTGTATATAAATAATATATACCTGTAGACATCTATTTATCTGGCGTAATTGGAACATTTGCCTTTCTTCCAGATTTTCTTTTTCTTGCCAATTGTGATTTATCATAATCACACGCCTTACATAATTTATTTACGGCAGTACGTCTCTTATTATTTATTGTACCTATATTGCTATCATTTAATTCACTTATTTGTCTATCATTGAAATCTTCTAGGTAATATTTTATTAATATTTTTCGTTGAAATGGTGTTAAATCCGCAAATATTTCACTACATGTATCTCCGTTGATCCAAGTGTAATCGGGAAGGCCCGTAAGAGATTCATAATAGTTATCTTCATGTACTATATTTATATTAGTATCTTCATTGCCATTTATAACATCTTCGTATTTATGATTTTTATAATTAATGGCTAATGGATTAGATATTTGTTTTCTTATATGCCTAGAAACTTCAAAATGATATGAGTTAGCTACATATGCACAGAAATTTTTACCTGTTTGTTTGTATCTTTTCATAAGCGTTAGAAAACACATATATAAATCAGATAATATATCTTCTTCAGACAATTCTCCGTATGTCATAACTACAAAATTAAATGAATGATATATTTTTGCTTTGTATTCTGATGATGTTTTCTTTCTAAGTAATGCATTTCTTGTTTGTCTATCACTTATGAATTGTGATATAAACATTTTCTGATCTTTTGAGTTCCAATCTATTTGATTATATTTTATTAATGTTATATATGATTTAAACAGTGGAGAAAATTTATTTAATAATATATCTGCTGCATCTTGTGATTTTCTTCTATTCATAAGATCTTCGTCATTAAGATATTTTTGATATGTCAATACTAATTCCTCTATTTCATTCCATTGTGCTAATCTTTCTTCTTCTGTTAACTGTAATACTTTTGAATTGTCGTATGTTTTCATAGATAAAATATACCGCCTTTATTAATTTATATATTTTATCCCTCTATATAGTTTAAAAGAGAACCTTAACTGGTTCTCTTTTTATCTCTTTTGAGCTTTTCCGCTAAGCTCCATTCATACCAGTTCTTATCGTACCAAACTATACATTTAAGTCCTCCGTATTGAGGATATTTAAAATTAAATATTTTTTCTTTTAATTTAAAATCAGCTGTCTTCATTCCTTTGACATCTATTACATCTTGTGTTCCATCATTATAAGTTATAAGGAAATCTGCTATGTATTTAATTGGCTGAACTGTACACCCTGGATGTTGTTTTTGTAATTTTCTTAATTCTTTATCATCCTTGGGAATAACTATTTGATTATTTATAATCATATGTTTTTCCTGTAGTATAAACTCAGGTTGTAATTCAATTTTTTTTATATTTAATGTTTCTTTATTATCTTTTATGTATTGATAATAATTAGCTTCTGTTTTAGAATCAAAAGTTATATTATCAATTGTTGTTTTTATGTGTTTTATTTTTCCCATTTCTTTTGTCTTTTTGCTTTTTCTTCTTCTTGCCATTTTCCTCTATCTCCCTCGTATCAGGTTCAAAACCCATTTCTTCTCTAAGATATACTCCTTCAAAGTTGTTATTATTACTTTTCATTTTTTTTAGCTCCTTTATTATCCATAGTAGCTTCTAGAGCAGCTTCTAATTCAGCTATCCTTTGAGATTTTGCATCTGATTCTGCTTCTTTAAACATTAATTGATATACTAATTCAGACTCTCTAGCTCTATATTTTTCTATTATATTTTCATAAGTTATTTGTATTGGTTCCATATTTATACCTCTCTATCTTTTATTTCTGTATTTTCATTTAATTCTATAGTATGTTTAGTAATCATCATATTAACTTTCCATGATTCATGTAATTCTTTATTGCATACATTGAAGTTACGTTGTGTATCATCTATACCTTGTTCGTAACATTCTCTGCATTCTTCATATCTATCATCGTATGCTCTACATCCATAACATATTGGACATTGTTGAAAATTAATACACCCTATTTGATTACCTCTAACATTATTTGGTTGTTTTGCCATCTGCGACATTTTCATCAGCTTCTTTCTTTGTTGTCTTTTTAGCTGTTGTTTTCTTGGCTGGTTTTTCTTCAACAGGTTCATCTTGTACTTCTTCAGTATCATTACTTAAATCTGTTGAATCAACTAAAATATATTTACCAAGCTTTTGTTCAAAATGCTTCATACATAAACATATTGATTCACCAAAATTATCTATTTTGAATACTTCTTTGTATTCTAGATCTCCAGGTTTATATTTACCTTCTTTGGCACAGTCTTTACAAACATCTAAAGCTGTTCCTAATGTTATCCCTTCACGTTGATTATAAGGTATATCTGTAAGCATATATCGTGCCTCGCTTTCGTATTGATTTTTTTTCTTAATATATAAAAGAACCTGGAAGATATACTTCCAAGTTCCTAGTAGTTAATTATTTTTCAAATACTTCTACATATTTAGTAGATGCAGTAATATATACTCCAGATTTAACTAGATACATATCAGTTTTTGCATCTTTTACGTCTACTCTTTTAACTATTGTTAATGCTGTACCAGCTTTAGCTTCTCCACATACAGATTCACTATTAAAGTCTGGTGTTTTATGCATATTAACATTTTTAAGCACTCTTAAATATTTTGTTTTGCCAGATGTATCTTGTGTATCTTGTTTTTCATCTGTTGTAGTTGTATTTGTTGTGCTTCCATATTTATATGCTTTTACTAATGGATAAAAATGTTCATCAAACGCCTTTTTAGTATTGCCAAATCCCATAAAGTGTGTTCCAGGACATGTTTTAGCAGATCTACCTGCACTATAGTTTCCTAAGTAAGTACCACCAGCAGTAAACCAGCAGTGTGGTCTTATTCCTGTAGAATTTATTGGTATGTTAAATTTATGAGCTAGCAATGAGTAAAGAGCTATAACTGTTTGTCTTTGTTCAGCAGTCATTGTATCTTTGCCTTTATCAAAACATCCATATATTTCTATGCATATAGCGCCTGTATTCCATCCCTTAATACCAACTGGTGTAGAATTTAAATGTCTACCTGTAGTTACTTTACCATTAGGGAATACATTAAAATGTTGAGCTATATAATGACCATGACCATCGCTATATTTCCAAGTTGTTTTACCGTAATCATCTAAGGCTTTTGTTCTACCAAGTTCTCTATTTGATCCATACACTCTTTTATCAGTAGTGTTCCAAGTAGTATAGTTTGGTAAATCCATGTGATGAACTTGTAATTTATTTATTGTTCTTGTAGGTTTTTGTTTGTCAAGGTATTCTTTTAATTCCTTGATGTTTTCTAATAATGTAAAACCATTTTGTGTTTTCATTTTGCATCACTTCCTATTATTTATCGTCTTCACCCTCAATAATATTTTTAAAAGCTTCATAGGTACCAGTAGACATTAGTCCGCTCATTGCACCACTGACTATTATTCTAAGTAATAATGGCCCTATGTCAGGATTTCCAAGATTATTACTTATTTCAACAGAGCAGTTTACTAAGTTTACAAACATACCTAGAACAGCTAATATTAAAGGTATATATTTGTTAGGAATGAAATCTAAACTTCTTTTAATTATGTATCCAGCACATAAGCAAACTAATAACACAACGGGTACTGTAAATTCACTTAAATATCCCATATCCATTGATTATCACTCCTTTTCGTTATCCATTCTTTTTATTATTTTATCTAATTTCGTAGAATTTTTTTCTTGCTCCGCCTTTAGGTCATTTATGTCATTTTTTACATCATTTTGAAAAAACTTTAAATTATCTGATAATTTTTGATTAGTTTTTAAAAATTCACGTCTCTCTTTTGCATTTTCTTGTCTAGCAAGTAACCTATCCTCTCTGTCTTCCCTATCTTTCCTGTAAAGAAATACAGCTAAGGCGATACAGGCAAATATAGGGAAGCCAAATGTATTTATATATTGTGTGATTACATCTATATCTGGCATTTGAACACTCCCTTATATTTTTTAATTTTATTCTTTGTAAACTATATTGTTTAATCTCTTCTTGTGCCTACAAATACAAACACTGAAATATTTTTATAGTTTTGTTCAAAGACATAAATCTATAGTTTACTTTTGCTAACAGTGTTTTAGTATTGTCTATAGGTCATTACGTACAGTTGTGATAACTTCTTGTTTATCTTCTTCTGTTACGGTATCATAAGGCAATACATTACTAGCTATAATAGTTTTTGTCTCTGGGTTATCATCATTCAATGTAGAATATAAATTGAATTTATATCCTGTAATAACCTTTGTTTGGTCATCTTTAACTTCTACAATGTCTAAACCAGAATCATTAATTACATGACCAAGAATTTCTACATTGTTATTATTAGATTCAGTTAATTGTGTTACATCTGTTTTTATAAGTTGTAATTCCGAATCATCATAAAAATATTTCTTTTCTTTTAATGTTTGTAGTATAAGAGGCAGACTATTGACTTCTATTAGTTTCATATCATCTTCTCTTTTCTATTGACAGCCCTATATTCTTATAGGGCTGTATTAAATTAATATTTTTATTTTAAACCATCTATTATAGCTTTTATTTCTGCTTCGCTAGCTACTTGTATATCTGCTAAAGATGCTTGTAAAGCTTCTATTTGAGCAAATAATCCTGTTGCTGCAGTATCTCCAACAGAAGCAGAACCAACAGTAGCTTTTAATGATGCTAATTGAGCATTTAATCCTGCTATAGTAGTAGCATCTCCACCTTCACCTGTACCTGTAATAGCATCAATTTGTTTTTGTAATTTATCTATTGTTCCACTATTTGCAAGTATAGCATTGATTATTGTTTTGTTACTAAGTTCTTCGAACATTTCATTCTTATCAAAACCAGCTTTCCATTCTTGGAATGCAGCAGTTTTTTCACCGTTTTTTTGGTATTGATAGAATTTATTAACTGTACCAGCGACGTAACATAACATACCTACTTTTAATCTTTCGACAGGTAGTTGATTCATTTCGTCAACTGTATCGACATGGTATAAGCCCCCAGCGATATCGTTAGAATCAATAAGAGCAAATGTACCATTATTAGCTTGTTTGATATTACTTATTAATGTTATAGCCATTTAAATGAGCACCTCCTATTATTTAACTACTATATTTTGAGCGCCTAGATTAGCATTTTCAGATTTCCATATAACGAATGAAGTAGTGTTACCACTTGCATTAGTAAAATCTATTGTAGCTGCTAACTCAAAACCACCATCGAATCCACCTACGTTAAAAGTAGGAGTTCCATAACTTGCAGGGAATGCATAATAGAAGTATTTCCCTTCACCTGCATTTAAAGTAAATGCACCTTTTTGTCTATTAGTGCAGAATTCTTTACCAGCAAGTCCTAGAATAAAAGCACTATCATATGCTTCTGGTGCTGCTGCAACACCAAAATATCTTTTATGTTTGAAGTTATAAGCTCCAGATTTAGAACAAGATGTACCTTTGCTATCTTTTGCAGATATAACGAAAGATTTTTGAGTGCTTATTTCACCAACATATCCTGCTGTTCTAGTTAATATACCATCAACTGTACATTCAGTTAATGTTTGAGACACGATATCTTTGTTAAAAGACCAAGTGAAATTAGGATTAGTAACTTTAGAACCTATTTCATAATCACCGAAAGCTGGACTTGCAGTAAATGATTTAACTGCTGGATTGAAATATAATAATTCATCTAAAGCATCTTTAACATTTGCCATATCAGGATATGCTTCATTCACATAAGCTAAATCAGCTGGCACATGTTTGTGATCTAATTTAGAATAAACTTCGTCATGGTTATGATCTTTAGCTGCATAGTTTTGACCAGCAACTTCTATTTTAGTATCAACTTGTTCACCAGTAACAAAGTTACTTACATCAGGTATTTGACCTTTAGCTTCTTCTACTTTAGCTGCTAATTCAGCTTTAGCATCTGCTAAATCTTTGTATAAACCAGTAGCTGCTTCCTCACCTGCTGCTGCTTTACCAACTTTAGCATCTATTGCTCCTACTTTATTTAATATAGTAGTAGCGAATTGAGGGTCATTTCCTAGAGCATCAGCTAATTCTTTTAATGTGTTTAATGTTTCTGGTGCAGCATTAACTAATGCTGCTATAGCATTATCAGCATAAGCTTTAGCTTTTATTAATGCATCAGAATCTCCATCAGCTATTAATTTGTATAATCCAGTTGCTGCTTTTGCTTCTGTTCCTTCATCAGGATTAGCTTCAACAGCAGCTTCACCTATTTTAACTAATAAGTTTGCTAAGTCTTGGGCACTAGCTTTTTCGTCATTAATTTTTGTATAAAATTGTTGAGCGAAATATTGTAATCTTTCAAGACTAACATGTTTTTGTACTGCCATATGTTTTTCACTCCTTATTTTAATTTATTAATAATACTATCAATATCTTCTTCAGTGGCATAATCAGTTGGACCACCAGAAGAATTTGGTAGCTTATTTTCATATAAATCGACTAAACCTTCAACTATAGTGTTATGATCCATTAAGCCTTTTAATTTAGTCCATTCATCTACATTTAATTCTGTATCAAGAACTATTTCATTTAACTTATCTTTAGTTTTACTAGCTGTATCAGCTGCATCATCAGCTTTTTTATACAGCATATTCATGGCATTTACCATTTTTGTATCATTGCCTTGGAAATATTCAGGGTTTAATCCTGTATTTCTTGATGCGAATTTACTATATTTCATGTTAGGATTTGTAGATGAGTCTGTTCTTGCAGCTAATATTTTGGCTTGTAATTTCATTATTTCATCTAGTGTCATTGCCATAAATATCAACTCCTATTCAAAACGTTTGATTAGATAGAATACTACATCTGTAGTTGGTGTGAAGTTTAGAGTAATGTAAGTTTTTCCATCTCCATCCCACATCCAATTTATACCTTCTAATGATTTAGAAAGTTTAACTAAATCGGCACCTTGTGTTTGTGGGCCTATACCATCAATTGGTATATATGTATCTGCTAAGTCATTAGCTTCAGTAGATGGTTCTCCATTAACTAGTCTTAATCTTGGTCCATATAATACATATTTACATTTTTCGAATTCATCCCAGAATGTGTTATCAGCATCATCTGCTAGACCTTCACCAAGTTTTTTCCAGTCTTCAATCATTTTAGAACCTGTTATATCTAGCTTACTACGCATATTAACTGGTGAATAAACTTCTCTCCAAACATATTTACCGAATTTATTAGTATCATCTGGTTTGCTAGGCTCGCTAGGTTCTGGAGGATTTACAGGATCTGTTGTGCCTCCACCTGAACCGCCGCCACTAGACTTTTTTTCAAGTGCGTCTATTCTTTTAATTATGTCTGCTTTTTCTTCTGTAGTTATATTACATTTTGGATGTTGAATATTATCTACAGAAGTATCTATCATTTGTTGTACTTCTTCAGCTGTTAAGCCTTCTTCACTAGTTTCAATTGGTAATTTACCTTCAACTATTTCAATAAGTTGTTTATCTAATGCTTCTCTTATTGATCTGTAATCAGTAATTCCTGCACAATCAAATACTTTACCTTGTTCTAGGAATATACCTAAATCGGGATCTTGCCATATAGGAACTAGTGGCATAAGTTTTATTTTTAATGACATATTAGCATAACTCCTTTCTATTAATTTTATGTGATAAGTCTTTATCTTATATAATATTACTAACAGGTGTTGAGTATTTAAGTCTGTGTTTGATTTAAAAGCAAAAAAAATAAGCTCTTGTTATGAGCTTATATTTGATATAATATTGCATTGTATCTTTGAGCAGAATCTTCTGCTACTTCTATACATTTACTATATTCTGGAGAAAAATTACAAAACATAACACCTTTATAAGATGATAATTTATTTTTACCCCAGTCTACTTCTATTATAGGTTTTTTCTCTGTAGACTCTTCAGAGTCCTTATAAAATATTTTAGCAGATTGTTTGTTTTTAGATACATCATTATAAACTAAGAAACATACATCAGCTTCATATTCTAATATATTACTATCTTTTAAGTCATCCATAGTAGGTCGTCTAGTTCCATTTAATTTTCTTAAATGCATAGATACAAATACTATACAGTTAAACTTTTTAGATAAATCTTTTATTTGTTTAGATACTATATCCATACGTTCATTATCTGTTAGTTTAACATTGCTATTAAGCATTATATCTTTTAATGAGTCTATGGCAATCATTATATTCATTTCTGGGTCTATAGATTTAACATAATGATATATTTGTTCTGTCTTTTCATATATATCATCTATCAATTCTACATCTTCTGACTCGAATATAACTAATTTATCAGAATCAGATTTTAAATTGTCTAATCCTTTTTTACGTTTATCTAATGCTTTTTGTATATTTATAGAATCTGGATGTCCGTCATCTATCATTTTTTGATATCTACCTGGCTTAGCTACTATACTAATAGGAATATCTTCTCTCATTGCTACTATTCTAGGTATAACTCTATTTCTAGTATCATCCAATGAGTAGTATATACCAAATAATTTATTAGGAGCATGGGAACATAAATCATGTTGTATATTAGTCATTAATGCAGTTTTACCATGGTTAGAAGGTCCAGCAAATACATATAAACCTGCTGTCCAACCTTCTAAAGCTTCGCCAAAACTAGGAAAATTAGGACTAACATATCCTGTTTTATTTGCCCAAGCATCTTTATCAAATGAATCTACATCGTTTTTCATATTTTGAAAGAAGTCTGTAGCAACATTAACATCTTCTAATTCATCTATAGTTTCTATACTTAAATCTTTATCTGTATTTAGTATATCTTGTATCTCCTTGTTCATAATATTCCCTCCAATAATTAATTGTTTTCTTCTTTTATTTCTTTAATTCTTGCTAGTATACCTTGTAGTACTACTACTGTAGTTTCTAAACTAGCAAGCTCAACTAATTCTTTTTGATCAGTTATTTGTGCTAAATCGTCATGCTTTTCATCTATTTCTTGTAGTGCTTTGGCATAATTATTTAAATGCCCTATTAATTCTTCTTCTAATCTATCTAGTCTATCTTTCATATTATCGTCTCCTTATCTTTTATAAATGGGACAACCTTTGACACATACATCTAGTTCTCTAAATGATGAACAACCATAATATATATTTTGTTTAGAATTATTATATGCACTTTTTATAGTTGCTCTGATTTCTCTATCTGGCAATGGTTCTTCATTCTTTGTTTCATTCCATGTAGTTATTATTTCGATAACTTCATCTTGATTATAACCTACTTGAAACAATGAATTTGCCAAAGCAATGGTTGAATTATTTCTTTGACCATTTGGTGAACCATTTTGAAGTATATATTTTACGCATGGCAATAATTCTTTCTTTCTAATATATTCTTTTGCCACTTGAATATTTATTTTTTCTCTATCTCTTTTGTTTAATTTTTCTATAAGATTTGTAAATGATTCGCTAGCCTTATCATTATATAAATAATCATCAGATTCTATGTCTTTTGGTTTTGATGCATATTCTATTAATTCATCATAAGACATATTAATTAAATCATTGTATAATACTCTTACTTTATATAATCCAGTCTTAGAATTAATTGTATTGTTTATTCTAAATAATCTTTTGTAATCATATATCTTAGTGTCTATACATTTAGTTAATGTATAAGCTTTAAGATAGACAGCTACTTTTTTCAAGTCTTTATTTAATGTTCTTCCAGGCTCAAATCCAAATATGTTTTCTGATATTATTAAATGAAATCCTTTAGAACCACTAAAATATATTTGTATATCATTTTGTTCTACGTGAAACTCTGTAACTAATTTATGAATAAGTATCTTTAAATCTCTTATTAATTTATTATAATCTTCTTCAATATTGTCTATATCTAAATCTAAATATAATGGTGCTATAAAATTACAACTATCTATATTTTCATTATCGTATTTATAAATTGTGCAATAAGTATCTGACTCAAAACTATTTATTATATTTTCATCATTCTGTTCACCAAATATATTTCTACGAAATGTATTATTTTGTACGCCTCCATATTCTACTATCATACTAATCCCTCCACACTATATTTTTATGTAAACTGTTTTCTACTATATAATTAATTTTTTCATATGTTTCTCTTTCATATTTTTGTAAATCAAATACATTTGTTACAAACGCTTCTTGTTGTTTATTATAATCTATTAAATATAATATAAAGTCTATAGGCTCGCATCTAAACTTAGTGTATTTATTAAGCATATGTTCGAATGCACCTTTGTCTTTATTCTTATCTCTTAATTCTACAGGTATCAATAGTTCTGTATAATAATAATTTAATAGATCGTCTATTGTATATTTTATTTTCATTTCTAGGTAAAATTTTTGTGATTTTTCTTTCATGTTTGGATGCCATATTGAAGGACCAGGCATTATAGTTAATTGTTCATGATAATAAAAAGTATCTGGTTTAAGCAAAGTGTTATGCCATAATACTTCTGATATTATTGGACCATAATCTAATAGGTATGAAAATATAAATGTATTGTCATAATTGTTATCTATTAAATAATTTATAGTTCTTTTTAATCTTTTTAATAAATCTTCGTCTTCTATTATATGCCCATAAACAACATAAGCATAGCTTTCTATTAGTTTGTCTAACATTTTATCAACTCCTCTTTTGATATTAAATATATTTTTATATAAAAAAAATATAGCGAAATTATTCGCTATATTATAATATCCTCTTGAGTTGTTATGTTGATTTTTATGCCTGTTAGGGATAAGTATTCTTTGTTATCATTTGCTTTATTTTGTTTTATTAAAGGTATTTTTAGATATAATTTTTTAGTATTTTTAGATATCCTATTTACTTGAGCCTTTGTCGATGGATATATTCGTCCAGATAATACTTTTGTATAATCTGTATATATTTCTATATCATACATATCCATAGTAGTCTCTATACGTCCGTTAACTGAATATAGGATTATATCATTATATACATAATCTATTAAATCAGTACTATTTAATTCAACTATAGCAAAAGAATCAAGAAGAAAGTCAGCTTCTTTAAACAATATATGTTTTATACCAAAAGGGTATATGTCTATATCATTTACTTTTGTGCTGTAATTACATTTAAAAGTAAATACTACTTTTGAGAATTTGATTTTTTCGTCAAGTATTATTCTAGTTTTACCTATGTTATTTATAGTGGATATTGTCTTTAATGGGGTATCAGACAAGTTACCTGTTGTATCTAAATTATAGCATTCGATAGATTGGATGTCAAGCGATCCTGAAATATATGGATCAATTTCTATCATATTAAACCTAGAAGTACCAATAGATACTTGATTATCTATCTGATATTCAATAGTTATAGTATCATCTTTTAATTCTTCAAATACAATCTTTTTGTCTACCACATTATCTTCCATTAAAACATTTATATAATCATCATTATCTACGCCGTTTACTTTACATGTTACTGCACGTTTAAACATTGTTCTACCTACAGTATTGTCAGAGGATAACAATTTTAAGTTAAATATATCTATAGAACTTTTTATTTTAGGATGTATAGTATAACCATATTGGTCAAATATACCATATACATTTTTATCAAATGCTATTTTACTATTATCTCTACTAACACCTGCATTAATAGTATCTAACTTTATATTTGAATAATCCATTACATAATTTATTATAGATAATTTTTTTGTAACGTCTTCTTTGATTTGATTAATAGAGGCAAACATTTCGTCGCCTTGCTCTTTGGCCTCAGAAAACTTTTTATTTAATTCTTGTGAACTTAACACTTGTTTCATTTAATCATCTCCATTCATTATAAAATTTTTATATATTTGTTCAGAGAATCCATTTATTCCTGTCGTATTGTCAAACAACGTATCTACTTCTTGTTGAAGATCGTGAAGAGTTTTAAATGAACTAGTTCCTTTTGTATCATGTTTTATTTCATTTATTAAATTACAATACTGAAACACATTTAATACAAACTTATCATATTCATAAGGCCCTCTATATCTCATATTGTAAAATATCATATATAATCACCTATCCTATTTGTTTAATACATACACTATTTATATCAGATAGTATATTTTTATCTGTATTTATAAGCACTTTTACATTATATGTAATTTTATTTTCGTTGTTTGCATATTCTAATAATTTAAAATCTCTTAAATCCCAATTACCACTATATGATAATTGATCATTTGATAATACTATACCATCTTCACATGATGCATATATTTCTCCTTCATTAACTACAAAATAACATACAAAGCCTTTTGGTACGTTAAGATATACTTTTTTAACATCTTTGGTATCTATGTGTATATAACCATCTGATATAGGAAAGTTACAATGATTAGGTTTTTTATTCATGTTATATTCTATAGTAGGATTATTATAGCAATAAAATTCTATAGTACAATCTTGAGTAGCTTCAAATACATTAGCTTGAGATGCAAAATCTATTATAAATTCGTCACCTTGAGCATAACGTACAGTCATTTTGTTTTTGCCGCCGAGTATTTTATAGTCATTATTTGCATTAACTGTTGTATTTATTTTAATCGCATCATTTACTATTATACGACCATTAAGATTCAAATCTGTTTCATTGATCTTTTTAGTTCCAGGAATTATATAAGTATCATTATTATAATTATATGGTAAAGCATCAAATGATTTAGATTTGTCTTCTTCTGATATTAGTTTAAAAGAAACAGCTTTGTTGTCTATATTACTTATATCAGCAAACAATGCTATTTTAGATGCCTGATTAAACTCTATGTTTCCTAAATCTATAGTAGTTACTGTATCATTAGTTTCTATCTTCCAGTCATCTGTTTTTACAAATAATAATTTACCTAAAGATGTTGCGGCCATTTCTTCATCTAATCTTCTTTGAAATAAATTAGCTTTTGTTTCTAGGGTATTAAGATGTGCTTCTATATATACTTTTAATTGGTTATATTCATTTAACAATATATCTTGAAGTATTTCATATAACAAAGTTAAGTCTTTGTATATCATTTCAAACATATAATTGAATTCTTTAGTATTAAATAAAGAACCAGGTTTTGATAAATATGCTTCGCATAGCGCAGTACGTGTTTCTATAGATTCTAGTTTAGCTGATATATCTTTATCTGTTGGAAAGTATCCACGCTTTACAAAATCATTGATTATTTGTTTTTTATATATTTTAGCTTTTGCGAGCATGTCTTTATATATATCCACTAGATCTCACCTCCTAATAATATTTTAACGTTATTAACATAAGGTGTTATATCTTTAGTTCCTTTTAACTTAATAGTTAAATATGCAGAAGTAATTACTGCGTTAGTAAGTTCTGTATATTCTGCTTTAGAATTTCCTTGAGAATATCTTATTATCTTAGTACCAGCTAAAGATTTATTATTGATAGGTATAACAGGATAATCTATACCATTAACTGTTAATATATATTCAACAGCATCATCAGATAAACCTTCTGGGATATATGTATTAGCAAATACACTTATAGAATACATTTTAGTATCTTTTATTAACTCTTGTGTAGTTAAATAAGATGCTTTATTATATTCGTTTTTATATGCTTGTATATCATTTATTTTTATAAGATGTCTTTTGGCAGATTTAACTTCAATAGTTTCTGAATGAGTATTATTTATTGCTTCTTCATTAAAGGATTCATCTTCAAACATTACTTTTTCAAAAGCTATTGAATCATTAGTGGTTCCTTTAGATTGAAATGTTATTTTTACATATTTACAATTTGGTGCTGTTAGTACACCAGAACCATAAATATAGTTATCATTATCATAGCAATCTAATTTTGAAAATGTTATAGTTGGTATTGCAATATGATAATAATCTATATTGTTATCAGAATATTGCATGTCTATTATTTCTAAATTTTCTAAATCTGTAGATACAATTATTTCATTAATAGGATCTGTTTTAGAAGATATTGTTAATGTACATTTAGCTTCTTCATTATCCATATAGAAATTATTTAATAAATATTTTTCTGTTGAAGCTGCAGTTATTCTTTGATATTCCCAATAAGTAGAAATAGAATCATCGAACAATGCAGAAGGTTTTGTAGTATCCAATGAATCAGATACATACACATAGTTTTTATATACATATTTATTGCCTTCTTCACCATTACCTGTAACATTAAATAACGATAAGTCTATTTGTTTGAAATTATTTATAGAACATGAGAAAGCATTATTTTCCCACTTAGCTGTACCATATAATTCTATATTATTAGGATTCACAAGTATTACTTTATCAAAATCTGTATATTTATTACACAATAATTTTATATCTTGTAAACGTTCTTTTTCATTTATTATTTTTTTATTAACTGCATCTAATCTATTAATTGTAGAAGATAATAATGTGTTAACATCGTCTGCAGCATTAACAACTATATTATTTATTTTGTTTAAATCATATTTAATATCATTGAACTTATTATTTATTTCAAATGTTTCCCCTTCTTCTGGGTGTATATATAATTGTTCATATGTAGGAGTATAATCTGTTTCTAATAAATTTATTTTAGACGTTAATATAGATTCGTCCATAAAGCATTACCTCCAAACTTTCTTATATTTATCATATTAATATATGGTATAGTATCATATACATCTCCAAATGTTCTTATAACAGCTTTGATTCTTATGGTATTATTTAAAGGTCTATAAGTATTGTCAAGCATAGGATTATATGATACACAATAAACACCATCATATTTCAGTTTTGCTTCTTCTAAAGATATAGGCAATTCAATACCATCTTTTTTTATTGTTTTCGTATAGAATGTTTCCAAATCATCGCTTTCGGTAAATCTTAAATCGGTTTCTGGAAATATCTTTTCATTATAAACATAGTCTGTTCCTATAGGTAAAATAGGTATATCTAAATTTCCATCGGTTACATAATACTCTATACTACTATTTACACCAGTATTATCATTTACAAACAATTGTAAATATTCAGATTCATCCATGTCTCCTATTGTTATTGGATCAGATAAAAAATAATTGTTTTCATATAACACAACTCTATTGACTTCAAGAGAGTCTAAGCCAAAATTATATGCATACATTACAACTTTTAATTCATTAGCACTATCTTTTCTATAATTAGTAGTAGTAATATTTTTAGTTGCAGAATTATATTCTACTTTTCTTATAACAGATTCATAATCTATTTTATCTTTAGAATTTGATACTGGATATTCTAATTCTTTTATTTTATTCCATAAATTATCTGTTGATACTTTGTCTTTGTCTAAAGTATATTCTATAGTATTATATGCTGTACATTCTATATCAAATTTAATATGTGTAACAATCCTAGATTCTAATTCTATACCTGTAACTAAATCTCCTGCTTGTTCTTCTATGCCATTTATATATACATATCGTATATTTTTTACATTGCAATTAACAGGAGTTATATTTAGTTCATTGACTTCTTTTGGCTCTTCTAGGTATATAGTTATAGTTTCAACTATTCCTGTTTTAACTGGTTTTTCTTCTAGATAAATAGAACGATAAAAACCATCTGTACTTATTGTAGATAAATTATTATAATGAGGAACTTGCTCGCATTTATAAGTTATACTACTATAATTATATGTGTCTTTAATTCTATTAGATAATGTAAGTACATTATTTTTTATAGAGCAAGGAGTAATTTTATAATTTTTGTTTCTATCTTTTTCCTCTGTAGTATTTTCAATAAATGGAACATTATAATCTATATATCCCAAATTCTTATCTACTGTACTTAAATCTTCTATTGATTTGATAGAAGAGTTTATATCATTTATATAATTATCTATTTTCATAGTAAGAAATGTTTTAGCATAATCTATAGCATCTTCTAGATATCTAGTTTTTTCATATAATACGTTTAAATTATTTTCTATAGACTTTAAACTTGTATTCATTTTTTCAGATTCCATTACATCATCTTGTAGTGTTATATTTATATTTAAATCTTTTTTTAGTTCAGACATATTATAATCAAAATCTGTTTTATCTTTTAACATTTAATCACCGCCTTATCTATAATATATTACAATAAAAAAGCTCCCAAAAATATTGGGAGCTAATATTATATAATTAATGAGGATATACAAGAGTAAGAACTTTTATATAGTTATGTTCTTTCCAAAATTCATGATCTTTAATTGTTTCTAATGCTCTTCCTACTTTTGTATTATAACCATCTTGAACTGTTTCTCCAAGATGTATAGAACTACAAGGGTATTTTACATGTACTTTTCCTACAAGAGCAACAGCAACTTTGCTACCGTTTTTAAGTTCTTCATCAGTTGCTCCTAAACACATAGCATATTCATCAGATACAACTCCAACGCATAAACTGCATTCGTCGTTTCTCCAACGGTCTTTATATACTTTACCGTCTTCATATAGATATGCTACGTCTCCAGGTTCTAATTCTTCACCAGGAATATATCCTTCGGCTAAATCTGAATAAGCCATATTGTATACTCTAGTAGCTGTTAAATTACCATTGACATTAACATCTCCACCTAGAACATTAAAATATGTACCATCTTTTATTTTTACGCAGCTTTTGCCTTGAGCATCTATCTCATATACTACTGCATTTAATACTGATTGATATATATCATCTGCAAGTTTTTCTTTAGTAATTGCTTTATCTTGTATCTTAACAGTTATAACAGAATCAGTTGCAAGTTTATCAGATGTTACAGCTTCAGTTTTTATATTACCAGTTTCTATAGTATTGTGTGCTATATTAGAACCAGTGATAGTTGCTATTGCTATATTCTTACCAGTTATTCCGCCGTCTTTTATTTGACTGCCAGTTATAGTAGCATCAGCAATATTGTAAGCTGTGATAGTCTTTTCTGCTATTTTACCAGTGCCTTTTTCATTACCACCTTGTATAGTGAAATCTTTTAACTTAGAGTTTTCTATAGTATTATCAGTTATCTTTTCATTAGTAACTGCACTATTCATTATTTTACTAGTAGTTATAGCATTATTAACTATGTTTAAACTTAGTACAGCATTCTTAGCTATTTTGCCTTGAATAACGGCTCCATCTTTTAGTTTATCTGAATCAACACAATGATCTGCTAGTTTTTCAGTAGTAACATTTAAATCTGTTATATGTCTAGTCTTTACCGCTCCGTTATCTATTTCAGATTCGCCAACTGCACCTATTGCTATTTTAGATCTAGTTACATTTCTATCTGCTATCTTATCTGTAGTTACACATAAATCTTTTAAAGCTCTGGTTGTAACTTGTTGATTACCTATAAGATTATCAACTATTGTATAATCTTCAAGTATTTTATCTGCATCAAATAATCTATAATCATTAGCTGCAGCTTTATATCTTAATCCAGATTCTGTAGGATAACAACGTAATGTACCTATTTGAAAGTTTGTATTATCTCTAGTAGATGAATTAACTATAGTGAATGAGCGACCTAACGCAACTATATTCTCATCTAATTTTTTAATTCCTTCAGACATTAATTACACCTCCTACATTTTTTTATTATATGATCTATCAGTAGATATAGATAAGTCTAATATTTTACCAGCTAAATCAGGATTAGAATTTAATGTTGATACAGGTACAGAATTATTATCCCAGTATATTTGTATTTCTAATGTGTTATATTGGTCTAATACATTTATTTCAGCATCATCATTTAATCCGACTTCTGCTTCAAATATTAATCTATCAGAAGAATAAGCTTCTTTTCCAGGCTCTTTACCTTTCATAACTGCTACTAATGGTAATTCTATTATCTTAGCATCATCGTAAGATATAGGATTGGATGCGTTAGTTAAATCTATTTTTTTATTTCTAAGTATAGCATTTACTTTGTATCCTACTCTATATACATCTGCATTATAAGGTACATAAGTATTTTCTGCTAATGAAAATCTATTATTAGAATTAACAGTTGAACCAACTTTAGCTATAGATGTACCACCTACTATTTGTTGCCCAGTAGTAAATAATGTAGCATAGCTGTATTCGTTTCCGTCTAATTGTAATGGATTGTTTTCATTATATACTAAAGTATTGTTATCAGCACAAGTAAATAAACCTTCTCTATTGATTCTTAACTCTGCTCTTACTCTAGTAAATTTATCTGGAACTTCTATATTGCAAGTATATAATCCTCTTTGCATATAGTCTATTTCATTTTCTATTATTTCTGACATATAAAATGCTATATACATATCAGTCATTTCATTAGTTAATTGGAACGCTTCAGATATATAATCGTAAGTATCTCCAGCACAACATACACAATCTTCTGTACAGTCATCAGGGAATCCACCAATATACCATCTATTAGATTCATTTGCATATTCTGTTTTTAATAAAACTATATATTCATAATCTCTAGATACTTTGATAGGATTTTCAAAATTAAATGTGTAATTGTTTAATACGCCAGACACTTGTGCAGCGCTTAAGGCATCACTTTCTGCTATTAATTCATTGTTAACAGCAGGATTAGTAGTATCTGTTACTTTATATAAATATGCTTTTATTATACCTGGGTTACCATCACAAGCTAATGATACTTGTATTTTCTTTAATGCACCATCTATAGAATATAAATTAGTACATCTTGATGCATATCCAGCAAAAGAAGTATTTAATGTTTTTATTATTTGTCTACGTCTTCCATCTTTAACTATTACTTTATATACATCAGATGATGCATAAGCAGATGTTTTGTTACCAAATACAAATGCTCCTTTGTTATATGTACCAGCAGTTTTATATATTTCAGTTTCTGTTCCAAGTGGTCCAGTTACTGAAGGAGCTATATCTACTCTGTTGTTACTTATAGCAGTTATTTTAACCACTTGAACTTCTTTAGAAGTTTTAATTGATATATATTCTCCAACAAATAAATCAGAATCATCTTCTACTGTTATAGTAGATATACTTCCTGTTTCATTATTTGTTTGAGCTAATTTTGTTATGACATTATTGTTATATCTTATATCATCATTTTTAAATGCGTCATAAAAACCATTATAAACTGGTCCTTGTTTTATTAAGCCTAATTTAGCTAACTCTGCTCTAGTTTGATATAATTCATCTCTTATTGCTTTTATTTCATCACTTACTGTAGTAGAAACAGTATATGTATCACCTAATAATGATTTCGAATCGTCTTTTAATAGATATTTATCTGCAGATTTTCCACCAAGATTTAGTGCGTTTTCTACTGTTTCTCTATCTTGTACAAGATTACCATTGTCATCTGTTGCTGCTTTAGCTATTAATTCAGATTCTACACCTGCTACATATTTAGTATCTATTGCACGATCTTCTGTTTTGGTAAAGCCAGCTACTATAGATAAATATGCTTCTAAAGCTTCTAATGGCATTTGTCCTAAACTTATTGTCATTTTCTTACCTCCATTCAAATGTTATTCTATCTTTAGGTGATATCCATTCACCGTTAGTTTTTTTGTATTCTCTATATTCATCTGGATGAGAATCAAAATATCTTCTCATAGGATCTATTTGTAATGGAGCATCTTCTAATGTTATAACTCCATTTATATTTGTATATTTACCAGTGTAAATTATACCGTTTATATATATTTTAATTTTATCTTTAGTATTTTTTAATGATATAGGGAAATCGTAATCTATGATATCAAATGCTTGAGTTTCATACGAAACTTCTTTTATATCATAACTTATTTTCTTTACAGATGTGTCTGGTCTAAGTTCTAATAATAATTTATCTGGTTCTGGGCAATATACTCTTTTTACTTGTCCAGTTTTATCATCATAATATTTTATAAGAGTCCAAGTTTTTTCGTCTTCTCTTGTAAATTCATCTGAGCCACCTGCTGTTTGTATTTCATTTAATATAATATTACAATTATCGAATATAGAATATTCTTTCTTTTCAAGCAATACTCCGTTTAAATATACATTAATTGCACCTGGTCCTATGTAACTAGATGATGTATAAGTATTATCAAAATTATCGTATCTGTTTTCAGGTCCTGTTATAACTCTATTACAAGCATATGATTCGTTTTCTTCAACTCTTTCGACTATATAATATAAATCGTTTTTAGTTTCCATTTGATCAATTGCATTTTTTAATATTTTTAATCTTTCTAATTTGTTTTCGTCAAATGCATATTCAGTTAAGCCTAATGCTTCTAAACTTTCAACAGTTGTGTCTTCGTTTATATTTTTAATGACATTATACATGTCTCTATTCTTCCAGTTGATAAAGCCATTAGATATAGGAGTGTCTATAGTAAACTTACATTGAGTTCCAGGATAATCTTTTATATTATAAACTTGAACACCATTAACGAATGCAGATATGCAGCCTTTGTTTGCTATAAAAGTTTGTAATTTAGTAGTTGTAAAATCTTGAGTAGATTTATTCACATGTTTATCTACATTAATCACACAGTTACGTCTACCGTCTAATAATGGTTCATCAACTTCATCTATATAAGTGTAAGCATAATATGTTAAATTAAGTCCTTGAAGGTCTGTATTAGACATAATAGATATAGATCCATTTTCATTGAATTGAGTAATCATATCTTGTAACTTATATAATTCATCTGAGCCATATTCAGTTTCAAACTTTGTCCATGTATAATTTCCATGAACATTGTAGATATAATATTCGTAAATAGGGTCACCCAAATTATCTTCTGTTTTTATATTCAATACTTGTCCAGTTACATAAGCATTTTCTGTATCTAGAGGAACTTTTATAAAGTTTTCATCTATTAATACACCATTCTTAGAATTGTCATCACTATATGCATATGACACAACCATGTTACAGTCATTATATATAGAACTTGCATTTTTATCTTCTATTCTTGTAGTAAAATAAGATATAGGTGCATCGAACATTATTTGAGTACCATTGTCACCTTTAGACAAATCTATTAAATAATATTCTACTGGAGTTCCACCATCTGGATTTAAATCTCCAGCTAATAATATTTGTCCGTTAGTAACTTCGAATTCTCTAGGAGACATACATATACCATTAACAAATAAAGCATAACTTCCGTCTTCTGAAATGTTTTTATCTTTAATAGCGTTTTCTGTTGCTATACCACTAGACATATATGACTCTCCAGCATCAGCTACAATAAGAGAATAAGTATTATTGTCTTCTATTTCACCAAAGTTTTTAATAGTAATTGTATTATCATCTATAGATATTTGATCTGGCATTCTAACACTAGTACCAACACCACATATAAATGCTATAGGTTCAGCGAAATTTGCTACTTGCGATACGTTGTTATGTGTTATAACTATGTTGTTATCTACTATATTTGCTTTGCTTACTTTTAGCTCAAGTATTTTGTCATTATTTTTCATAATGTCTTTAAATGATAATACAACCATATCCATACGTTCAGTTATAGTATCACCACTAAATGTAATAACTCCGTCGGATTGATTATAAGTATAATAATCTTGTTCAAGATATACACCGTTTAAAAATAAAATAGGATTATCATTTATTTGACCTACGTATACTTGATTTTGTGTACCAATCTTAACAGTTCCTGTTTTCATTGAGCCAAAGCTTGTATTAACATCATTAAATACATATGTTATAGCATAAATATAATCATAAGTTTTACCATTGTTAATAAGCTTAATTCCACCTGTTACTGGTACATAATCACTGACAGTGTCATCTAAAATACTGTTTTCAGAAATGGTGTCATTTACATTATATGATCTTGGTACATAAGTTAATAGTTTACCCAAAGATTCTCCAAACTTAAATCCATAAAATTCTGTATTATTTGTAGGTAAATTAACTACAAATGCATCGGCACCAGTTTTAGTTATTTTTATTAATTTTTTCTTAGCATTATACATGAAGGTAGGATTAACATGAATCCATTTTAACGGATTAGATGTTGTATATGTAAAGCTAACATCATTAGCAGTATATTTATTTCTTGGAATATAATTATTATTTTCAAATAATTTACCAAGGTTTACGCTAGGAACTAAATAATTATTAGCAAATCCACTTACTTGAGCTAAATGTGGCATAATCAAGAAGTTAGCTAAACCCGCATTGGTAGATATGGCATCACTAACAGATTTTGCAGATACTGGTTTCCATTGTAAGTCTTCATAATATCTCAATACGCCATTTCCATCTATCCATAATTGTCCTGCTACAGGATCAACTGGCATGACTGTTAAATTAACAGGATGATAATAGCCATTGAACATTACATCCCAAAGATTGTTTTGGGCATTATATGCTTTAAGAATATTCTTATGCTCATTGGTATCATTCCATAAAGCACCATTCATTAGTTCGGCTTGTCTATCTTGCTTTGGAGTTTCATTACCATTGCCAAGATATTTAACCATACTATAAGCACTAAATAATTTATCGTTAAATAGTTGCTCATTTAAACGTCCATTATTCATTTTTCTGCCTGCCAAAATATCACCTCTTTCTATTTATATTCAATCAAATATTACCTAAAAAGAAAGGGAATCATAAAGACTCCCTTATATTTATTACATGTTTTCTAATAAATCTAGTAGTATTTGCCATTCAACAAAATCAGTATCTGTTTCAGAATCATAGCCTACTAATGCACCATCTTTTAGAGTTATATAAGTTCTACTATCGTCTAAAGCATCTGTTGGGTCTGCATCATTTATAAATTGATTTACATTTTTCAAAGCTGTATCTACTGAATTATAATCTTCATTATCAAGAACCATGTCTTTAACAACTTTACGATTATAATTAACTGTTTCAAATGCATAAGCATCTCTAACATCATTAACAGCTTCTTTAAAAGTATTTAAATGATTAGACTTAAGTGGTATGAATTTTGTATCAGAAAAATCATTCCAGAAGTTTTTATATACATAAGTATAATATTCAGATTCACTTGTTGAACAAGTATTATTAACTCTTACTGAATAAGGAACTTTACTATTGTGTTTTGTAGTGTAAGGAGTAGGTGGTCTAAATATTACATAATGAGGATCAGCAACAGAATCTATAGATCCGTCTTCTTTTTCTACTGTAGAATAAGTAGTTAATCTAGGAGCGCTACTAAAATACTCTGGATTTGTTTTATTAGAATATTCTTTGCTACCCCATTTAACAAGAACTTCTTGAGGAAAATCATCTGGTCTACATTCAACAACTATTCTTGGTGTCTTAGCATATACAACTGTATTTGTTCTAGGATAAGCTTGAAGTATTGGAGATGCTGAATGACCTCTATCAAATACAAGGACTTTGCCTGACCAATAATAACTATTAGGATAATCGTCTCTAGTTTGTATCCACATTTCAAGACGTTCATCTTCTTTAAAAGCTGATATATTTATTTCATATCCTTCATGACAATTTTGTTCAGCTTCCATTTGAGGAGTTATCTTATAAACATTATAATAATTTATATTGCCTATAGATGATTTATTTTCACCTTGATGTTCTTCTCCTTCACTTATTATAGGAGTACTTTCTTTACCGTCTCCGTAAAAATAATCTAATTTTGTATTCATTTCAGGAGTAGAGCATTTTAGATAGATATAATAATTTACATCGTCTTTGTCTGGATCATTTACTAAATCCCATTTAACTTTAACAGTAGTAAATGGAGTGAAACCTTCTACTAATTTTATATCAACTGCCGGAGGTTCATCATTGAAATAATGGCCTGTGGCTTGTTCACTTAAATCAATTTCAGAAGGATCTCTATCATCACTCTTTAATCCTATACCAGCAGTATCTGTAGCTATAGCATAATAAGATATGTTAGAACTTCTATCAAAATTATTAATAAATTCTATAGTCATAGATTCTGTTTTTCCACTTTCTAGTTCTATAGTCTTTAATAGTTTTCTATATTGTCCTTCTTGATAGCCATATAGACTTACTGATCCAGATAAGTCTTCTGGATGAGTATATGTTATTGTTAAATCTCCTCTTTCTTCATGAGCAGTCTTACATTGAACAATTACTTTATTAGGTGGTTCATGTTTTTGTCTAGCAAAGGAATATATAGGAGAACATCTGTAATAGCTATTAGGATAGCCATCTGTAGTTACTACCCACATTTCACCAGAACGACCCTTCCAAGCTTCTGGGTCTGGATATCCTTCGGATTTATCTAAATAATTTATTTTAAATCCTAAATAATCACTTTCAGAACCATCAATAAGTCTTAACTCATTTGCTTCTGCATTCCATTTATAAGTTACATATTTATCTTTATTATTATCATAAGTTATTCTATAATATTTATTGTATTCTTTTTCTTTTGATTCATCTGCAAAGTCAAACTTCTTAGAATACTTAGGAGCATTATCATCTATACTTTTAATATATATATCATAATATACAGGATCTCCGTCATCATCTGTGGCTTTGTCCCATGTTACATTAACGTAATCAAACATATAAAATGGTCTATCTTCATTTCTATCTGGTTGACCAGTAGTTAAATAAACCCTTGAAGGTTCTTCATTATAATAATGACGATTAGTATCATTTTCTTCATTGCCTGAGCCTATTCTTTCTAATGAACTAGCGAAATGACTATTAGTGCTTGATGATAATAATCCAGGTTGTTTGTCTTTAGCTACTACAAAATAAGAAATATAGCAACTACGTTTTTTAGAAATTTTACTAAAGTCTATATTAAACACTTTTGTTTCATTGTGATTTATTTCAACATTATCAAATAATACACATGAATATACATCGTCAACATAAGCATATACAGTAATATATCCATTTAAATCATCTGGTCTTCTATCTTCTTGACCATAATCTGGATGTATGTACTTGACTGTTAATTTCCCAGATTCTCCATGAACATTATCTATAGATGCTTCTACTTTTGGAACATGATAACCTAGTCTTGTAAATGTTATCATCTCAGAACAATAATAATAACTATTAGGATATCCATCACTAGATTTAATCCATAATTCAAATTCCTCGTCATCTGCGAAATCATCTAAACTAATATTAAGTTTATTATTCTCTGTAACATATTCATGAGTGTAGTTTAAATATTTATCTTCTCTACAGCCCAAGAAGAATTGATCTTCTTTCTTGTTTGTATCACTTTTGGCATTTAGATAGACATAATATTTAGTTATATCTGCATCTGGATCTGTTACTTTATTCCAAGTCACTACAGCATTATGATGTAAATCAGTAGACTTATCCAATGTAACTGTGACCATAGGTGGTTCTTCATTGTAATAATGACCACTTACCCATTTTTCCCACATGTTTACAGTTGGTGCCCATCCGGCCACTTCTGAACTAGCACTAAATCCAGCAGTTTGAGCTACAGCATAATAATGAATGTCGCAACTTCTGTTTTCTGGTTCATTACCAAACAACTTTCTAAAATCTACAGTGAAAGGTTGATTGACTCCATTGCTCATTACATAAAAATCATCTTGAGTATATTTCATTTTTTCAAATACATTAACTAATTTTCTAGTGCCGTTTTGATATTTAGCTATTGCATATAAATATACTTTCCCAGAACGTCCAGTAGGATGAGAATAATTTACATATAAATCTCCATATTCTTCATGAGCTGGTACAGTAGTTACTATAGGTTTATATGGAGCAACACCAGTATTAGAAAATTCTAATATGTTTCCTGTATAATAATAACTATTTTTATAGCCGTCATTTGTTCTTATCCATACTTTCATTTTACTTGCATCATATGAAGACATATCAAATACATAGTTTGTATCATCTGTTGTATATGTAAATGTATACCATAAAGTTTGTTTTTGACCAGCTATTAAAAACTCGTCTTGTTCATTATTGTGAACTCCATCATATACAAATACTTCATATGTAGTTTTATCTCTATCTGGGTCTATTGATTCTCCCCATGTTAACCATGCCTTTTCTGATGTTTTTAAATAGTTTTGATCTACTGTAGGAGTTACTGGAGGTGGTTCTTCATTAAAGTAATGACCTTTAGGCATGTCTATCCATTCAGGTAATGCATCTGCTGATTTTTTACCATCAACATCAACAGCATCTGCCCAATAACCTATCATTCTACTACGAGTAAATCCTTCTTTAATAAAATCTATATCAAATGTCCATGTTTTTTCTAATGTAGTTGTTGTAGATAATGAATCTACTTTTAATGTTTTTATTGTAGATTTAAATATACCATCTATACCAGAATAATCACTACTTTGAAATGCTTTTAAACTAACTACTCCACCAGCACCTTTATCATGTCTATATGTTACAGTTAATTTACCAGACTCACCGTGCGCTGGAGTAACTTTTACAGACACATTAGGAGATTTAGTTTTTATTATTTCTACTGGTTTTGAAGAATAATAATAACTATTGATATAGTTATCTGTAGATTCTATCCATACTGTAATTCTTTCTCTATCGTCAAAACCTGTCATATCTATATCAACATAATTGGTATCAACAGGATCCATTTGTAAGAAATAACTTTGGATGCCGTCTACTCCTCTAACTCCGTTTACAATGCCGCCCCAAAATCTTTTACTATTTATATTTTCTTCACTATTTTGTGATTTTATATATGCTATATATGATACACTATCGTTATCTGGATCTTTAACTGCTGGGAATGTAATTCTAGCAGTTCTAGTTGTATCGTTTGAATCAACAACGGTAGGATTAACTGCTGGAGGCTCATCGTTAAAATAATGACCACTTGCACAATTAGCAAATGATTTGTCACATGAACATGAAGATCTATAAGTTTTATATTCCGCATCATATACTTTTGCTATTGCATAATATCTTATTTCCTTACTTCTTATAAAGCCTTGTTTAATAAAGTCTACATCAAATTGAATAGTACTTCCGTCTATAACATCACTTTCTCCAACTTTTTTAGTTATTGAATTATTTCCCTTTTGTACACCATACAATTCAATAATTCCATCTTCACCACCAGAGTGATTGTATTTTACTTTTACTATACCAGATTCTCCATGAGCAGGTATACATGTTACTACAGGTTTTTCAGGATCTTTGATAGGTAATGGTCTTTCTATTATTCCACTAGTTGTATAGCTATCTTCAAATGTTCTATGATAAACAAAGTAACTAGATTTACGTGTTAATTGAGGAACGTTACCTTTTTCTGATGTCCATTCTGCAGTTTTCTTAATAGTTGCATTATATTCACATGAATAATTCTCTTTCCATGGACTTGTTTTAGGATTAGCCTTACCATGTCTCTTACTCCATATTGCACCTGTTCTAGGTTCTCCCCAAGTATAACTATATGGAGCATTTGGTTTCCATGCATCTGGTACACATGGATAATAATCTCCAGGAAAATATGGTTTCGCATCTGTGAACCATTTAGAGCTCGAAGATGTTATTTTATATTTTGCTGGTCTTTGACTTTGATTACCGAACCACATAAAAGGATACCATCTGTGAGGAAATCCCATAGTACACAAAGCATAAGTAACCTTTACATCATATACTTCACCATTTTTAGTACTGTTAAAAGTTAATTGATGACTATCATACGTATCAGGTTTTATAGTTTGCCATTTGTCTTTATTTTTTCTATATTGTATAGATACAGTTCGAACCCCTTCAAATATATTTTGTCTAACTGTTCTTTTTCCGTTATCTTCGTCTCTATATATTCCACCGGGTTCTGAAGCTGTACCACCAGAATAATATCCAGTACGTTTCTTACCGCTATAAGAATAGCTATAAGGAACTGCTTGAGCCCAGCAGTTCCATTTTATAGTCATTTTTCTACTATCGGAAGATAAAGTTTTGCTAAACATATGTTTTTTTAAGAAATTAGTACCGTCACTATATTCCAACATATCTATTCGTGCCATCTTATACCTCCTTATAATTCATTTATTTTTGCTTTTAATTCTTCTATTTGACTAGTTAAGTCATTAATTTTATTAAGTATAGCTTTTTTCTCATCACTATTATCTAGTCTATAGCTTGCAGTCATTGCTCTAGAATAAGACCTAGAACCTTTCCATGATGCTTGTATTTCAGAATCATAGTTAGTTAAGCTCTTACAATTATAGAAACAATTAGAATAAGAGTTTATAGCTGGTGTTCTGTTCCAGTAATCTGTAGCACTTGGAGTACCGACCATCTTGGAACAATTATAGAATGCACGAGCTATACTTACAACTGAAGTTGTTTTTAATGTAGGGAAGTATAATAGTTCTCTACATTCATAGAACATTCCATCCATATTTGTTACGTTGTCTGTTGCAAAAGTTTTAGTCTTCATATCTTTTATTTCTGTTAATGCATAGCAATTATAAAACATTGATGAAGTTCTAATACAATTGTCAAATTCTATAAATGGAACAGTAGTTAAATTTCTGCAACCGTAAAACATATATGACATATCCTCTACATTAATTGTACCAAAAGAATTATTGCTTGTTATAATTGTCGCTAATACGTAACAATTATAAAACATTGAAGACATATCTGTACAATTATTTAAGTTCCAATTTGATATATCTACATTTTGTAATTTAGAACATCCGAAGAACATATCCTTTGTATTTGAAATATTATTTATTGTACCAGCTACAGATATTAATTCTCTACAACCACTAAACATAGATTCTAATGATATTGAATTTGTTGATGCTATATTAATATTATTTATTGATTGTAATTTTAAGCAGTCATTAAACATAAATGCCAGAGATTCACAACTGTTTACAGTTATGTTTTTGACTGTTTCTAATGAGGCACAATTATAAAATATATAATCTACAATATTAGTACCACAATCAATAATTATATTACTTATATTTTTTAATGAAGAACAATTATTGAATATACTATTTGCTTGTCCATGCAAATAAAATGTTTCTGGAATTGTTACAAGTTTTGTACAGTTACTAAACATTTGTTGCATGTCTTCTATGCCGCTATAGTTTGTATTTATATTTATTGACTCTAAGTTTTCACAATATCCAAACATATATTGCAATATTTTTGCAGATGAAAAATCCCAGTTGGATAAATCTATAGTGTGTAATCCACAGCCATAAAATGCGTTATAAAAATTAGTTACATTCGATACATCCCAAGTATTTACTTTTAAGTTAGTTAAGCTAGAACAATTATGAAATGCATACTGAATATCTGTTACGTTTGAAGTTTTCCAGTTAGTTAAATCTAAACTAACTAATGAAGTACATCCATCAAATATATGAGCTAAAGTTGATATATTTTCAGTAACTAGATTAGATATTCCAGTAATGGTCATAAGTTCTGAACATTCTGTAAATAGATATGAAATTTTTTGAATACTATATGGTGACCAATTACCTACATTAAAAGTAGTAATTGCAGTATCATATAATAATCCACGAATATCTTTTACATTTGTCATAGTCCAATTTTCTACTGTAGATAAATCATCTTGAGAAATGTTTCTACAACTCATTAATAAATAAGGCATTGATTCTATAGTATCTATATTCCAAGAGTCTAAATGCGCATGAATTAAACTTGTACAATTGCTGTAAGCGCTATTTGCTGAAGTACATTTTGATGTATTTAATTCAGGAGTTTCTTTTAAACTAGAGCAATGAGCAAATATACTATCCATAGATGTTGCATTTATTGTGCTATTTAAAAACTTTAATTCAGTTAAGCCGCTACAACCATCAAACATATAGTTCATGTTTTGTGCATTTTTAACATCTACTGTTAACTTTGTTAAAGCTACACAATTATAAAATGTATATGAGAATGTTGTGACTTTAGATGTGTCTAAACCTACTATAGATATTAAACTTCTACAACCATTGAATGTTCTATACATATTTTGAACGTTTTCTGTATTTGCTAATGTTATCTCTTTAATAGATGAACATCCATCAAATACGCTAGTCATATCAACTATTTTTGAATAATTTAAAATTGGTACGCTTAACAGATTAGAACAATTAGCAAATAAGCTATGAATACTTGTTGAATTAGTTATATCTAAATATGCTAATGATTTCAAACTTGAACAATAGTTCATCATAGATCTTAAAGAAGTGGCTTTATTTGTATCTAAGTATAAGTTACTAGTTAAATTTCTGCAATTATAGAAAGCATAATCCATTGATAATGAGTTAGAAACATCTACAGATTCTATAGTAATTAAATTTCTACACTCAGCAAATGCATAAACAAAATTATCACATTTACTAGCATTTATATTTCCTAATGCTGTAAGAGAAGTACAATTATAAAATGTATAATACATTCCTTTGACATTTTCAAAAGTACTATATTCTACAGCTTTTAATGCATTACAATTATAAAATGCTCTATCCATATATTTCATATTTTCAGAATCAAAATAAGGAACAGCTTCAAGTTTTGTACAATTGTAAAAAGCATCAGATATATCTTCACATAAACTTGTATCAAATGAACCTATAGATTTTAATTTTAAACAGTTTTTAAACATGTTTACCATGCTTTTAACGTTTGATAAATTTAATGTTTCTATTGATTCTAGATTTTCACAGTTAATGAACATATTATCACAAATAGGACAGTTAGATAAATCTATTGAGTTTATAGATTTCAAGTAACCATTTCTTTCAAAATCTATAAATGTTGTATTCGGATCGAATTTTATATAGATTGTATCTGCTTCAGCTATAGTTAATGTTGATAAATCTGAAGTTATTGAGCCATCTGTTTTTGTAACTGTAATATTTACATATTCTAATGTTTGATTATCATTGTTTGTAATAGTTAAAGTAGGGTTTATGGTTATTATACTACTTATACTAGTACTAATATACATGTTAATATAGCAACATTCATCAGGAATAACAAATGACTTAGGAGAAGAAATATATTCATAATCAATTATAGTTGATTTTTCAACTTTATTTTTATCGAATGCTTTAATTGTAACATATTGTGATGATGTTAAAGAAAAAGTATATGACTCTCCAGCATTAACTGCAATAGGTTCTTTTAAACTCGACATATAATCTGCCTCATCATAATTCCATGCAGAATAATTTGTCTTCATTAAATTATGTTTGTAATATGAATAAAATTTAGGAAGATAATTTGATACCAAATAACTACTTGAGTTAGGTATAATTTTTATTTCCATATCGTTTTCGCCTATGTTATCATATATTCCACCCCATTCATCGGGAACACCTTCTGGAGGGTCTGGGTAAAAGTTAGATAATTTAGAACAATTGGCAAAACACAAAGTATATTCTGTTATTTTATCATTTAACCAATATTTACTAGGATCTGCTGTACCAGTCATGACCTTACAATTATAAAAAGTATAAGCTAAATTTGTTAAAGCATTCACTTGTAAATTTGGAATACTTGCTAATTTCTTACAATTATAAAATGCATACTCTAATGTTTCAGTTAATTTTGTATTGAACATTTGTAAATTCAATAAGCTTTCACAATTATAGAAAGAGTATCTTGCAGTAGTTATTTTGTTATTAGATTCAAATTTTAAATCTGTTATCTTTTTACAACCATAGAACATATAATCTATGTTAGTACAGCTTAATAAATTTAATACTTGGCTTATAGTTAAACTTCTACAGCCATAGAACATATAACTAGCATCTTCAACTTTCGATAAATTATATGTAGGTATTGTCTGTAATTTATCACAGCCATAAAACATTTCAAAAGCATTAGTTAGCACACCTGTATCAAGTATCGGACCATTTGTCAATCCACTAATATTTTTAAACATTCTATATCCAATAGTTATGTTATTTAATTTAGTTAAAAAAGTATTAAGATTAGTTTTGCTTGATATTGTTGCTCCTTCAAAACATGAGGTAAAGTCTTTAACATTACTTAAAAAATTATCTGATTTCAAAGTTATATTTGCAAGATTCATATTCTTAAATAATGAAGCCATATTATTTTCTTCAAAATTAGAGAAATCATATATCCCATCAACTGATATCTTATTGTTACTAGAACGATATTTATTTATATTAACATCTGCAGAATTTTTTATATTTAAATATAAATTAGTTATTTCTGTAGGTATATCTATAGTTTGTAAATTTAATCTATCTAATTGTATATCTTTAAAATCTATACTGTCTTTCTTTACTGAATACCTTGCATAGATATTGTGTATATCAGATTTTTGATTTGTTTCATAAGTATCTTCAAATAATAATTCTTTGAAATTACTATATAATTCATCACTATCGTCTGCTACTGTAACTGGAAGTATTACTGTGTTCAATCCTTTGATTGGATAATTAGCAGATATCTTTTTTAATCCTCTACATAAAGATAAATCCAAAGTAGAATTTTTTGCAAAATAAGGATAATGTGTATTATTTTTATCGTGATTTATATAGATATTTTCTAGGTTATCGCATCCAGAAATATCAACAAGGCTTAATCTTCCTGTTTTACTTACTAAGTCTGTAAATTCTAATGTTTTTAACTTGCTTAAATTGTATAATCCTAAACTAGTCAAACTATTTACATAAGATATTTTTAATTCTTTTAATGAATCTAAGGAATTATCTATATCAATAATATTTGTATTATATAAAGATAAGAAAAAGTTGTCATTAAAATAATTATATTTAGAATACTCTTTTCTCAAAGTGTTAACATTAGGACAATTATACAATTTAAATCTTATTAAATTTGTAGGAAGTTTATTTAAGCTATGGTTAATTTCTTGATCATAGATTATTTCGGTAGGCAATCCTACAGTCTTTAATCCATTTTGATTATATAACTCTATTGTATTAGTAGAGTATGGATAATAAATTTCTTCTAAGTTACCACCAGTGGTATCTGTTGTGATACTTTTTAATTGTGTATTGTAAGCATTAACAAATCTTAAGTTTGTACAGCCAGTTAAATCTAATACTTGAGAACCAGTCGAATCTGTACCAAGACTAGAACATCCACTTATATCTACATTCTGTAATAATTTACATTTGTTGATAGCTAATTGCAATAATATAGGTGAATGACATTCTAAATCAATTAGTTTCGTTGCTGATGACAATAGCATTGATTTAGGTTTCAAAGTTGTTAAATTCTTTAGACGTTTTATATATTTACCACCATATATCATAACTTCTTGGTCATTAGCGTCTAACTTTGATTCTAGTTCTGCAGTTTCACCTCTACGAACTCTTACAGTACTATATGCTATAGAGTCTTCGTCTCCTGCATTGGTCCATTTAACTTTAACATACATTGGAGAATATGGTTCTAATCCTATATTAACAGTGTCAGCAGCTTGTGCTCTTATTGTTACCCAATCACTAGTAGCAGCATCAAATCCTAACAATGTGTCCATATATAATAAACGTTCTCTTATCCATTTTTTTATATGATGATATCTACTACCATGCATAACATTTAAATAGTCATTTCTAAAGTTTAAATATTTTTGTTGCATAGATTCTGCATAATATGTTTCAGGAATCTTTGCAATATTTAAATCATATAGATAGTGCATTATATTTTCTAATGTTAAATTACCAACTCTAAGTTTTTGATATTCTTTTTTGATTTCATCCCACATATAATCATGTAATTTAACCCATAATTTAGAAGCAGATGTATTGAATGCAGTATTGTCATCTTCATTTATAGAATCATGTTCTGGTTCTATATCTACATCGAATTTAATTAAACCTTCATTATTAAGACCCATACATGTGTCCATGTCATACAATTGAGGATACCATATAGTACCTCCATCAAATGATGTAAGCTTCATATTTTTACCTAAAGAATCGACAAGACCAAATACATTAACAAATATATAATATCTAATTAAATGTGTCACATTAAAATGATTAGGCAATTCTTCTTTAAAGTTTTCAATACCTGCACTATCTACCCATTCAACTAATTTAGCTATTTCATTATATGTATCATTTCCTTCTCTAGAAGGAGGATATATTAATTTGAATTCATCTTTATAATATTGAACTTTTGATTTACCAGAGTTTATTGTCCAAGCATTAAATGCTGCTGCTCCTGATTGAGTATTGGCAGCTGCTTCATAGCTTAAACATTGACCATCTTCGTATTGAGTATATCCAAATGTATTTGCAGAATATCTATCTGTATTGAAATCATATATTCCATAAGGAACAAACTCTGGATTAGCTTGAGATGTATCTTTAACATATACGTATATAGGGAAACCAGCTATAGTATGTCTTACTTCTGGTTTTTCTAGGACGTTGTCTTGCATATCTTTTATTTGAGCTGGATTATATGTATTTTCGTCAAATAATAAGTCATTAGCAATAGCAGCTAATCCTACATTATTTATATTAGATGAGTCCATATAATTTGCTTTAAGACAGAATAATGTTTCTTCTTTCCCTGTTTTGAAGAAAGGATTGTAATACATGTCAGCACCAGAATCATCTGCTAAAACTATATTAAAGTTTGGTATAACAAAACCTAAAGATGATGTACCTTGAGCATATATAGAACATCTACTAGAACTAAAGCCTGTACCACAATTTTCTGTATCTGGAGAATCGTAGGTCATAGTTAAAGGGATTTTGTTGTTTTTATCTGAGTCTAGATTTGCTCTATTAAATGTTAAATACATTTTTGGCAATGTTTTATTGTCAAAACAGAAATTATATTTTCTTCTTTGTTCTTGTCTATCTTCTATATCAGATATCATTAAAGTTATAACTTCATTATGAGTTAATGCTCTATCGTATATTCTTAAATGTTTGATACAACATGTACCATAGCCATTACCTTTAATAGAGTTTAAATATATATAACTGTCATGTGCAAAATTTTCTAATATTTTTTTATTAGATAACTGTGCATCTGTCAATGAAAATCCGTCAGTAGGTATTCCATCAACATATACTTTACCGTAGCGTTCGTCTCTATCTATAACAAACGTAACTCTTACGTACTCATCTTCACTTATAGTTACTTCTGATTTATGGTTTTCAGATCTAATACATGCTTGATATGTATTAATAAAACATCCTAGAGATTCATTAGTACTATCTGTTATGTCCAATACTCTGGCATCGACGTTACCAACATCGCTTGTTTTAAATAATATATCTATAGTTCCGCCACTCTCAAAATTGTTTTTAAATGGAGCATATGGTATTTCTACGTAAGCATTACCATTACATTCAAGCCAATATTCTTTTGTATTTAAGTCACTCATCCAGCCATTAGATGCATAGTTGAAATTATGTAGTTTTCCTTCTATACCACCTATTTTATCTCTCCATATATTTCTATCTTGATATAAATTACTTTTATTATCACTAGCGTCCCACCAAGCTACAAGCTTATATTTGGAACCTTCTACTTTTTCAAATTCAGTATCTTCATTAACTTGTATAGTAAAATCTAAAGATGCTGTATTTTTATCACTATCTTTAACTGTTATATTTAAAGTATGTGTTCCTATTGACAATGAGTTATTACTCCAAGTATATGCACCAGATTTTATAGTACCAGTTGAAGAACTTCCGTCAAGTGTAAATGTAATTATAAAATTCTCTTCACTGACTTTAGAAACAGTATAATCTATAACAGCTGGATTACCATCGATTACTGTTAATGGTGATTTTGTTTTAGATGATAAATATAAACTTTCAGAATTTGTTATTACAATATTTACATCATATGATATAGTTCTATATTTACCAACCTCAGCGTAATATGTGACAGGATGTATGCCAAGTCCCAAATCTTTTAGAACTTGGCTATGCTTTCCAGCTGAAGTTTTTATAATTTGTTCTTTTCCATCTACAGTTAAATGTAAATATGTATCATCAGTCAAATTTGTTACTATTTCATAATCAAAGGTTACCTCTTGTCCTATAGCTATAAAAGTATTAAAATTACTCAATAAGTTTATTTCGATACCTCCACAAACTATAGTCCATGAAAGTTTATTAGTGTACATGTTACCTCTATCTTTGGCTTTGATTTCTATTTTGAATACGCCATTGCCTAGAGGTCCTATTTTAATATTGTTATCACCTTGTTGTATTGTTTGTTTTGCAACTTCTATACCATTTACATTTATATAACACATACCATCACCTAAATTAGGTGACACAAAATAAATAGGTATAGTTATTATATCTTGAGAATCAGCCGAATCTAAATTAAAACTAGATTCAATTGTAGGAAGGGCTCCTCCTCCACCTCCACTGCCGCCAGGATGATGTTCAATATGATCATTAAGTCTATTGGCTACAGTTATTATTTGTTTTGCATTTATACTTGATTGTTCTTTGCTACTACCAAGTTCTCTTAATGCACCCTCAACATTGTCAGATTCAAAATGTTCTTCTAAATCTAATATTGAGATAGCGGAAGCTTTATTAGTAGCTTCCACTTCCCACTGATTAGTTTTTGGGTTATATCTTTTAATAGACATTTAATAACACCTCCAACTTATTTAGTGTGTCTTTCTTCTTGATAATTAATAATTAAACCTTCTGGATCATAGTCGCTGTTTGGTTTAAATTTATCTGGGTTATTGTAATCAAAATCATTTACAGTAACTACTCCATATTCTTTTGTTAAAACATTAGGTACTTGTTTTGCAACGAACTTAATTTGGTCTCCAGTTATATCTATTGTCATGTAAGCAGGTTGAGTCATTACTCCACCCCACCATGCATACCACCATGGCCATACACCACTTTGTATTTCTTTGTTACTATGTTCACTATTTATTAAAGAAGGTATAGCAAATGTTATGCCGGTTTCTTTACCAGTAGATTTAAAACCAGTTGCTGCATTCATAACGTAATAAGTACCATTTAATTTATCTTCTGCTCTATTGATTACTCCACCTTCTGGTTTAGTATAATCTTTATATTCTTTATCAGCTGGTATAAGATTTTGAATAGAACCATCTGATACTTGTTTTAATTTTACATATCTATTATATGTTATTCCTGTTCCGCCATTGTCTCCCATTTCTTTATAAGGAACGCCATTAAATCCTGTGTATAAACATTTACTTCTTGTGTATGTATGATTATGTCCACATAAAACAACATCTACTTTATATTTTTCAAATACAGGAACAAATGGTTGAACTCTAGGAGTTCTTACGCAAGTAAATGGACTTAAGTGCATATATACAATAATCCATCTAGGTTGTGTTTCTCTTTGTTTTACTTCTGCTAAGTGGGCATCTAACCATGCACATTGTTTTGCTATAAAGTTATTTACAGTAACGCCACTATACATTTGTTCTTCATTTGAATTAACACATACAAAATGAACATATCCTAAATCAAATGCATATGTAGAAACCATATCAGGATTGCCTGGTGTTTGAATTTCTGTTACATAGTCATTCATTTTAGGAGCATCTTCTGCTGTTAGATAATAATTGAATGCCTTACCATATTTTTTATCTATAAGGTCATTGTTTCCACAAGTAATTTCGTGGCACATGTTTCTAGTAAATTCTCTAGAATGTTTAAAATAATATCTCCATTCGAAAGAACGTGAAGCATTTTGTGAAACATCACCAGTATTTAAATGCCAATCGAAATTAGTTCCTTCGTAATATGCTATAGATTCAACTGCAGTTTTCCAAGCACGATATTCATCAGGAGTCCAGCCTTGTTGATCTGTTGTCCATAATATTCTCATAGGCTTGTAAGTAACAGAATCACCATCTTTTACTAAGTATTTTTTTACGTCAAATGTTTCTGTATCAGACCATCCGCCTTCTTCACCAGCTTGATATTCATATTTGCCAGGTTTTAAATTTCTTATTATTACTCTATGTATTGTACAATCTTGGTCATGGTGTTTTACCATTTCTTTTTTAGTCTCTACTTTAACCCATGGTTCGGTTTTTGCTACACCATTTTCATCTGCAATCATTCTATATTTTATGTATCCAGTATCAGTTACTTTAGATTGCCATGTAAATGTTCTAGATGTTTCTCCATCTTTTCCATAACACATATTTACTAGGTTAGGTATGTTTTGATTAAGTTTAATTCTATCAACATAATAATCCCAAGAACCATCTGCAATACTTCTAGGTCTATAAATTGATACATCACAAGTTTCATAATTAATTGCTTCTACTGATGCATAACAGTTATAGCTTCTTTTTGTACTACTATTAAAACCAAAATCTATCTTTCTGATAGCAGTATTTTTATTCATTGCATTTCTTGCAAAATTTGATGCAGCTACGCTATTAGGAGCAGCGTATCCTGGAGCAATATGTGTACCATCTTCACTATTTCCAGCCATAATATCTATAAAACGTAAGCTAGTTATAACTTCTCCAGTAGCACTATTTGTTTTTTCTTTTACTATGTCATCAGCAGTAGGAGTTTCTCCACCTACTGCCAAGAAAGCAGTAAATCCAGTTGGGTCAAATTCCATGTCCCATTCTTGATCGTATTTTTCTATTTTACATCTTATTAAATCACTTGTGACATTAGAGTCTTCAAAAGTTCTTTTACCTCTTATTAAAAAAGAATGTTGATATGGAATAACTCCAGTAAGTTTTAATCTTTGCCATACGTTTGTGTTTGTGTTGCTATAGAATAAATACATTCCTTTTAAGTTTATATCTTTTTTACTGTCACTATCATTATAAAGTTCTATAAAACTATGACTTACAGATGTACCTGCTGTTGATGAAGGGCCTCCACCATATATTTGATTTATTATAAGACCGCTATAATCTTTTGAACCAGGCATAGCATCTGGTCCAGTATATGCTTCTATTGGATATACTGTTTGTGTGCCATCTGTATTAATAGTCATTCTATATTGTTGTCCATCGTCGTCAACTAAATCTAAATATTTATTAGATAAGTTATCAGCACCCTTTAATTGTTTAGCTTTAACTTTTCTATTTTCGCCATTAGTTAATAATAGCAAATAATCATCATTATTAACGTTAACGACTTCAGTTAATTCACTCATCTTTGTACCTTTGATTTCAGTAGCCATTTTTTACCTCCTTTAATTTTCTAGGCATAACACAGTTCCATCTTCCAGTTCTGTATAGGTGCCATCTTCATTTAATATTGCATTATCAATTTTAGTTGTGCCAGGAACTTCTGATGCAAAATCATTTTCGCATAATAATGGTTTACCATCTTCCAGCAACAACATTAAATTATTGTTCTCTAACAACATATAATTATTAGTATCGACTTCTTCACTAGGAGTGTCTGGTTTTGGTTTTGTTCCTCCACCACCTCCGCCGTTGGCAATGATATCTGCAATTTGTTTTTTAAGCGTTTTAATTTCCTCGCTCATATTTTGTATTACTGCACTGTATTCTTGCATTATCGAATCGATTTCGCTTCTGACACCATCTGCTGAATCAGATAAATCTATCCATAGCATATTTTTGTCAGGAGGTTCATCGCCTTCTTCATAACTTATCCAAACATTATTTAATGCCATAACTGATTTTAAAGCCGTTGTCAAGGCTTCGACTTGATCTTCAAGTCTATTGACATCAGCAGCATAATACACTTGTCGATCATTAAAATGTTTAGCTGTAAAATCCATATTCTCACCTCACTTATTAAATACAAATAAAGGAGAGAATGATTTCTCTCCTTATTTTATTACTAAAAAAGTTAGCTATTAAGCGTACTCCAATAAGACGAACTTCTAATATCTTTATCGTTTGTTTTGAATTTTAAGAAGTTGATTAGAGTTCCATTATATTTTATATAATCTTTAAAGGCAGCTTTGTATGCTGTTAGTGTTCCATTTTTACTTGCCCATGCATAGCTTTCTGTATAGCTCCAAGCAGTACCATACCCAGAACCATATGATAAAATATATACATCTTCACGTAAAGTATTGCCAAATACTTTTTCTGCATTAGTATCAGAAGATGTGCTCATATATAAATCAAAATCAGTACATCCTACGCCTGTGTCATTAACTGTAAATATTCCATCACAAGTAGCTGTTTTACCGTTACCATCTGTAATTTTCTTACCATTAAGTTTTGGAATATAAACTTTAGTTCCATATGGAAGATTAAATGATCCACATGTATGACCAAGATTTAAAGGTATAGAACAACCAGAACCACTATCTCCACCATAGCCAGTTACTTTACATTTTTGTAATTTGTATACATATTTATGACCATCTATAGTTCCTGTTTCGTTAACGCAATTAGTATATTCTGTTTTTCCTGTACTAGGAGTATCAGTAGATGAAGATGATTTTTTCCAATGTATAGGTTGTGGTCTAACTACCATTACTATATCATCTGAATATCCATAATTACCACCTATAGAAACTATTCTTACTCCGGCATTAATTGTTGTTCCATCATCAAATTTGTGATTCTTTGTCATTGTTCCATTAGTAGATTCTATTACAGATTTTTTACCACTATCATTGTTACCATAACATATAGCTACATGTGAAACTTTCATATAACGACTAGGTTCTTTCCAATCAGTTGTACCAGATTTCTTTTTAGCGTAAAATATTAAATCACCCTTTTTAATAGGAGCAAAGTCATTATTTTTATTTCCACAATCACCATACGTAACGCCAGTATCGACATTCTTATAATAAATAATTCCTTTACCAACTCTATCAAAATATTCACATTGAGCAGCAGCTTCTCTTGCCCATGTGCCGTCTTCTTTTGTCATATTAAAAGACCAAACAACATTATCATTTTTTTGAAGTCTATCTCTTCTAAACGTATCAAAATTCGATTTATTCTTATATGGACTTAGATCATAAGGATATCCTTTTGTACTAAGTCCAGCAAGAGTACTACAATCTATAGCTTTATAGTGTCTTGTTTGTCCACTTCTAGTTACTTTGACCCATAAAGAATTAGTTACATCTTGTGTAGCTACGCAACTACCGCTTAGTGGTGTAGAGCTTGATCTATATGTAAGTCCTTGTGACCATGCTATTTTATTAACACTATCATATTCTGCATCACATTTTGCCCAATAAGTTTTAGCTGTAGCTACTAAATCATCTGCATATGGGAAATCTACTATAGCATCTGGATCTTCACCTGGATCTGGACTTGGAGGTGTAACTGGTCCTGGATCTGGATCTGGTGGAACAATTGGATCAGGATCAGTTCCTCCGCCGCCGCCGCCACTACTAGCACTTAAAGCGACACCAGATACTGAAGCTAATATATTATTAATTCCATAATCAAAATCTATTGTATATAATTTATCAGCAACTGGAGTAAAGTTTTTATCAGCACAGTCAACACCAATATATATTATGTTTCCAGCTGTACTAAAACTAAAAGTCTTGTCACTTGTAGTAAATGTAACTCTTGTATGTGCGTACAAGTTTGAAAAGGTCGAATTAGAAATAGCTATAGATAAGCTCTCTAATCTTTTCTTAAATGAATAATTACATGTTTCATTATTTAAAGTTACTGTAGCAGAAGTGCTGTATGTATTTAATATTTCTTTTATAAAATTTGCTTTCGCTCCATCTATATACAAACCAGTATTTTTAAACTCATACATACATCCATTTGCTCTTACTAATAATGGCATTGCTATATCCATAAGTTTTTCACCATCGTCTAGTTCATTTGCTGATTTACCAAAGGCAATTGATTTTCCTCCAGACGCTATGTCCATTATAAAATACGAAGTAAGCAATTCATCATTATATGATGCAGACCCATAAGAATCTGTTAATGTATACGTTAACTTATATGATGCGTCTCCTTCAAAATTATTTGCCCAATATATTTCATAATAATGTCCACCGTTATCTTTTTCTATTGAATAAAAATTATTATTATCAATATCAGAGAAATAACTATCATTTATTAAGCTGTATTGTCTAGTTATAGTCGGAGAAGATTCTTCGGATGCTTTTTGACAGATTATGTTTAGTTTTACATTATTGTTTTGTATTTTAGAATACTCAAAATCTAAAGTTAATTTTAATATAGAACCATCATCTGACTCTTCATAATTTCCTTCGCTGTTTATAGAGGCTCTCGATGTTATGACAGATAAAATTTTCGGTGCTTCATAATTTATTACATTTATTGATATCTTATTAGGACATGTTGCAGTTATCCCTCTAGAATCTGTAGCTGTTATAGTATATGTAATTGTTCCACTCTTTGTTAGAGTAGGAGTTACTATAGATGCCGTAGATAAACCATTTGATAAATAAATAATAGAACCACTATCATATCCATCTGTTCCAGTTATTCTTATAGATTTAATACTTGCTCCATTTGTAGACTCTACTCTTATTGCACCAAACTTACATTTAGTTTCGTTTATAATAAATGAATTATATGATTGTGGCCAAGGGATAGCGCCATTTAATGTAAAATTAAAATAAGAAGATACACCACTGCCACCACCAGCACTACTATTATCGGTATCTATATTTACTGTAAATGTAGTAGTATATACGTCACCAACTAAAGTTGAGTAACTTGAATCAGAATATGTATATAAAAGTAAACTACATGTAGCAGAAATCGAATCTTTAAATATAGAAGAGTTTGTCCAAGAAGAAGGTATTGTTTTATTTAATACTGCTGTGCCGCTTGGTATATTATATGTAACAGTATTAGAATCATCTAATTTAAGTGTTACTTTATGCGAAAACGAAGAATCATTTGCAAGAATAGTTCCTACTATATTTTCACCTAGTTTATAAGAAGTATTATTTAATTGAATTGTACTTTGTTTAGGGATTGTTTTTAATGTTATTTCAAACGGATCAATAATACCTTTGCCTGGATTGAATCCTGTTAAATCAAATATAGCAGAGATTTTTAATTTTAACGAACCATCTGGTTTATGATCTAACGTAATTGATTTTGAGCTTATACTTATATAGCTTCCGACTGCAGCATTTCTGCAGTCGAATTTTGTTTTTGAATTGACTAAATTAGTTTTATTTCCATCTATAGTAACACTTATACTATAAGGAATTGTTGCAGAACTTGTATATGTTTTTGCATGTGAAGTCAATTTCTTTATTTTTAACTCTAATTTCAAAGTAGACGTATTGTTGTCTCTATTCTGTGTATAAGAATAAAACAAGTACGGCTTTAAATTAGCATTATTGTTTTTAAATGTACCACTTATTGCGTATGCCATTATTGATTCCTCCATTTCAACGACATATGTCCATTATTTCGATATTCAAAATCAAAGAACCCAGGAGTTTGATAGCCTTGATTTTGATTCGTACCTAATGTAAGTTTATTTCTAATTTCAGCATTCATGATATACATCTTAGAAGATGATACATAAGCCACTTCTGTATTTTTGTTCATGAATGCTAACTTTTCAGATGTAATAACTGTTCTATAACTTAATTCTCCAGTGTTTTTTCCTAGCGTTATAGTATCGCCTTTCATTTCTATGTATTCACTAAGCTTTCTATCATAAGCATTTATTGCACCATCTATAGTAGTGTTGGCATCATCATCTGAATATGCAGAGTTTTTAATTAAAAAACTATCACTATCTACTATTATCTTTCCGTCGTTAGTTACTTCAAAAGTATTTACTCCGTTTGGACCACTAACAACTAAGCCTCTTGCATTAATTTTATCACCAGTTATACTACCTGCTTTTATTACTTTAGAATTAAGATGTCCAGTAGTTATTAAGTCTGCATTAAGTTCTCCTGTATTTATATAAGATGCATTAATATTTAACTTATTATTTTCAAGTACTATTGCGTCACCTTCTGTAGTACCTAGAACAAATGTATCTGGGTTTATTAATACAGAAGAATGATCTTCATCTTCACCAGTAATTGAAAATACTACTTTATCTCCATTATTGAAACTAAAATTATCATCAGTTATATTAACATGACTTGTTGATATAGTTTTTGCACCTATTTTATCTGCTGTTAATTGACCAGTGATTATACCACTAGCATCTATTCCAGTAGTTGCACCTCCAGAATATAATTCCCATGCTGATATAGATGATGTAGCTGGACTAGTATCAGTATCATTACCATTGAGATATAATCTAAAGTATTTTGCAGTTACTCCAGATGTTTTTAAATCTAGCGCATAATCAAAACCGTCTTTTGTAGTCGCTAACCATTGATCATCATCATCTGAATAGTAATTATGCCAATGTTCATTATCTATAGAATACTGTAATTTATAATAATATGTTTTTGAGGATTTGTTTTTAAAATAAATCTTAGACGCTGTTATATTATAGAATTGTCTCAAGTCTACTTGTACAAAAACTTTTTCAGCATTGTTTAAAATATTCCCAGAATAATCTACTTGAAAATCATAGTATTTATTATACTGAGCTTTACCTAAAGTACAGTCTACAATCTCAGTAGGATTATTTGTTTCGTTTACGCTTGTGCATTTATACCAATCAGCTTTTTTAGTAAGGTTATTAATTCCTTTGGCGGCATTGCCTATAAGTAAACTAGTTGCTTCTATAGAGTCAGATTTTATTAAATGACCATTTAGTTCACCAGTTGTTATTGCATTGGCGTTTATATTTGCCTTACCATTTACTAATGAAATTACTACACCATTGGTTGAATTCAATTGAAAATTATTAGGATTAATAGTAACATTGCTATTCTCATCTATTCCAAAAGTTGTTCTACCTTCACTGTCTTTAACAACGAATGTACCATCGGTTACGTTTAAACGTCCTGCTGACATTTTACCAGCTGTAATAAAATTAGCATTAATAGATACTTTTCCTTTATTTAAACTAATAGCAGGATTTGCACCATTGTATAAATAAAAAGATTTAGGATTTAATGAAATTTCACCTTTACTATCTATAGAAAAAGTAGTAACTCCAGATTCATTTTCAACTGTTAAATTTTTTGCATTGATTTCATTTCCATCTATTCTACCAAAATGTAATGCTCCATTTTGATCTATATATACTTTTTTCTCATCAGTATCTCTACCGAATTGTGCTGTACCATCTACATTTAATCTAAACGAAGGTTCGTTGCAATAATAACCTACAATACCAGCATCTATTAATCCTTCTTGACCAGGAGTGTTTCTTGAAGCTAGATCGATACCTAACATAACACCTGTAAGTCCAGATTCACTTTCTGGTTCATAACGACCAAAGAAAGCTCTAGGCGAAACTATCTCTTCGCCACTAATTTCTGTTTTATTAGAATCCCATTTTTGTATCCATTGAGGTAAACCAGATGCTATATCTGAATCTTTTATAGTTACATTACTAAATGTTAACTTACCATTTTCATATCTCAATTTGTCACCTAGAACAAAACTACCATTGTCTAAATCAAATACAGATGAATTATCTTTATTAGATAACTTACCTGTAGTTATTTGGTCTGCTGATAATGTGCCAGTTTTAATAACTTTAGCATCCATAGTATCAGTCTTAATGTATCCACCATCTATAATAGTAGCATCATTTGGATCTTTAGACGCTAACTTTTTAAATGTAACGTAACCTTCCAAGTCAACATTAGTTGATGATAATACTATCTTTTTATTATTCATATTGATTAATGAACCATTTGCATCCATCATTATACCATCTGATGCTAATTTAAAAGATGACTCCATTTTCTTTTGATAATCTTTTGCAGACATATCAAAACCTTTAGCTGTTTGATCCAATATAGTTTCTCTATATTTTTCAGTTATTTCTTTGTTGTCTGGATTAGCTACACCTTCTACTATTTTATTGATAATAGAATCTGCAGTAATTTTTTCATTAGCTATTGAACCTATAGCTCCCAATAAAGTATCTTGTTTATATAAGCTTTTTATTGATCCGACTTCAGTAATAACTTTATCAGCTTCGACTTTAAAGTCTGCCCATTCATCTGTAACCATAGTTAACTTCTTATCTGTTACATAGCTATCACACAACACAAATAATTTATATAGCAATGCATTCTTTGTGCTATAATCTGTATAATTATCATCTAGAGTTGGCTCATCTGCATATACTTGAATACTGTAACTAGATCTATTTGATTTTTCATCTATCTTATCATTAATAGAATCTATTAATCTTTCATATGATTCATAGTAAGCCAAGTGAGTATAATACAATAATTTTTTAAGTTTAGAACTATCAACAGGTTTATCAGAACCTATACCTAATCTAGATAAACCTAATCTTGCTTGCCCAAGATAAAATGAAGTTAAGTCATTACCTTCGTCATCTGTAAGCGTAACTGTTTTGTTTGCATTAAATCTCATTGATTGTATATTAGTTAAATCATCATTTTCTGATTTGGCTCTATCAATCATATCTTGATCTAACCAATCACTCCACAGTCCATCATAATCTGTTTTAGCTAATACATCATCATTGTAATACTGATCGTATTCAAATTCAGCTTGTTCATGGTCTTTTTCTATTTGGTGTAGAAAATATTTTAATTGTTCTGGGCTTAATTGATCTAATTTACTAGATATAAAATCTTCTATGGTTTGATTAGTAGCAGACAATTTAAAACTATTTACAACTAAATTAACATTACCATGTTCATCTATTTCTAAAGTTTTAACATTATCACTATCTCTTCTGACTACAAGATTTTTAGCGTCTATATAATTTCCTTTTAATGTTCCAGATTGTATATATGTAGCATTAAAATAATATTGTAATTGACCAGTCTTAGGATCTATCATAGAATAGATTCCTTGTATTTTACCATTGTATGTTAAAGCATTAAATAATGCTTCAGGATCGTATTCTATTTCAGAATCATAAGGAGAAGGTTCCCATGGATATACATTTCCAGTATTGAATAGTGCTAGTTCTGTTATATAAAAATTATATCTATAGCCACTTGTTCCAAGTATTTCCACTCTAATATTTGTAGTATCGTTTAATGTTTTAAATGTTGTGAAGTAATGTTTAATGGCTTCTTTTATCGTTACTTCTTCTTCAAATATTAAAGTTTCTACTTTATTTGAATTAATTGAATATATATTAACATTTACTTTATCAGAGTCTTTAGAATTATTTTTAATTAAGAATTGAAAACTGTAAGTATCATTTATATATATTTTTTCTGAACTTTGTGTTGTTTGACTAATACCTCTAGGCTCTATATATTCAGTTTCAGATACTAGATTTAACCATTTTTTATCATTAGCTGTAGTTACTACAGGAGTAAATGAATAAGTGGTATCTCCAACAATATCAAAATATTTATAATTATAAGACCAGAACGCAGAGTTTCTTAATAAATTCTTTACAGTTGATGTTACAGTACCTATTTGAACCCATTTAGTACCATTCCACATCCACATAGTAGCAGGGTCAGTAGAACTGTCTATCCATACTTGACCTATATATGGATTATCTGGTCTAAGCCCAGAAGACAATAAATCATTTGTATCTACTATTGATATTCTAGAACATGCAACTAATGTATCATCACCAGGTATACCAGAAAGGTTTTTATAAGCTTCAAATTGTATTATTGCTTTTCCGTTGATTTCATCTTTAGTAACTGTTATTGGATTTTTGCCTTTGTGTTCTTTGTTCCATTTTTGATCAGCTTCATACTTACCACTATCATTATTCCAGATAGTCCATCTTATATCTTCGAATTTGTCAGTTACATCTTTTAAGTCTTCGTATATAACACCAGTTAAAGTTGTTTCCAAATCATAAGGATATAATATAGAACCATTGCTAGAAAAAATATCTGATTCATATAATGTAGTTTCATCTAAAGCTTCAAGTATTGTACTGGCAGAAGTTAATGCTTTATAAGAAATCATTAAACATCACCACCTATTGTACGACTCTATTATTCTTTAATTCATTTGCTGTAAATATTTGTGCTTCAGGATCGTCAATGCCAAGCTCTAGATTTAATGCTTCTGCTTGATTCATTTCATCTTCTGACACTAATAAATGATTCATTAATTGTTTTTTTGCATCTTGAGCGGCTTGTTTAGTTTTTTCAACTATATCTACTGTTAACTGTTCCTCTCTTGTTATATCTTCAAAAGTTATATATAAACTTCTTTCATCACTAACTGGATTAAAGTTTTCATCTTCAGTATCCATAACTTGATATTTTAAAGGCTTAGTTCTATCTGTATTTGACCACACATTTCTTGTTTCATCTTTATCATAACTATATATATACCAATAGTATTCAAATTCAGTATTATATAAAACAGAGTCATCATTTAATAATTCACCTTTGTATGTTATAACTACCTTAGCTGTTGTACCAGTACTAGTTGCAGAACGTCTTAATTTATTACCATTAGACAAACTTATGTAGGCTCTAGTATCATCAGTATTATCATAAACAACCATTATATCATTAAGCTTTGCATTATTTTGTTTATCATCTGTTATTACTAATTTAATAGAATCTGAGCCACTTATTAAATCTGGATATATTCTCAACATAATACCACCTCTGGCATTAGTTGTTATGTTATATTCAACACTCTCAGTTTCTTCGTTGTATACTTTTCTACATATATCGTAATTATTGCCATCATTATCAGTAGTGTCATTAATTTCTTTTTGTGCAGTTGAATCTAATAATTTCCAGCCTCCATTTATTATGTCTCTTATATACCATTGAATTTTTAGTTGTGAAGTAGCATCATCCATTTCATCTTGTAAATCTACTTCAACACCAGATCTATAATAATGAGCTTCTAATTGTAAATAATCTGGAGTGCCATTATAAATAGATGTACCATTCAAGGCTTCTATAACTGCTTTATTAACGCCTTGACCAGTAGCAATATCACTTAATGTAATAGAGAACTGTTGAGGTATATACATTCTTGCGTATGGATCATAAAAACTAAATTTACATACTATTTCACAAGTGGTATTAGCTTGTAATATGTTATCTGTAATTACTAATTGTCTACCATCGTTACAAGAAATAGTATTATTTTTATCTATATTATATGTCCATGTAAATGAATAACCATCTGTTCCTCTAGTAATTTCTTTTTCTACACCAGAAGAATCTTTTTTAAACCAGTGAATGTCAGATATCATTGGTGTAGTAAAATTATGACTACTTAAATCATCAAATGTTCTATACTCAGTTGGATCAAATAAGTCAGGATTATATCTACCAGTATCTCCAACTTTATAAATATTTGTAGCTATTAAATATGGTCTTAAAACCAAATTGTTTTTAGTCCAATCTGGAGAATAAGGATTAGATTGACCTGTATAATAAATTTGAGTTCTACTACCACTAACTACACTTAAATTACCAGTAAGATACGATGCATCAGTTTCATCTGTAATTATTGTACTAGCAGTAGCAATAGCTTCGTATTTTCTTGCCAATTATATCACCTCTTTATTGTTTAATTTGGTTTGCATATGTTTCATATATTTTTTTAACCCATTCTGTATCATCTTCATATTTAACAAATGATACAGAAAATTGTGCATGAAGATTAACGTCTTCTTTATTCACAATTATTGATTTAGAACCAGCAGAATGTGCATCATTCCAATACTGATCTTCTAATTTACTTACTTCAGAATTTCCAGACGTTCTTGTCCATATAAAATTATCTGAAGGTACAGTATCTGTAATATCTTTATTGTTTGAATATAGTTTTACAGATAAGATTATAGGAGATGTTTTGAAGTCTCCATTATCTCTATGTATTTCTAGTCTATATGTAGTATTAGATATTATATCATCGTCTTCCCACCAATTTCCTTTATCAGTTATTTTATAACCAGCTTTTGTTAAACCGCTTGCAATATCTTCTACCTTAACATCATACTGATTATTACCTTCGTTATAGTGAGGATGAACAACTAAATCACTAGGACTAACATTATTTTTCAATTATATCACCTCATTTTCTAAGCATTGCTATTATATTATTACTAAATAAAAATAGCCCCTTTGAATGGGGCTACAAATAAATTAAGCTGTGTATGTTAATCTTATTTTAGCATTAGTATTGTATATTATATAATATGACAAAGAAGTCGATGGTTTATAAACTTTAAAATGATCGTATCTTCCTGAAGCAAATCCATCTTTTACTGTATCAGAAACAGTGATCCATTTACCCCTACCTCTTGACAATGTAGAACTTGTATCAACTGCTACATCTGAATATCTACCAGTACTATCACAAGCATATAAACATACTGTAGCTGCTGATGCACTACCATGAGTTGAATCGGCTCTTTCTATATACACTTCCATTTTAGATACTGTAGAGTTATTCATCATTGCTTTTATTTGTTTTAATCTACTAGAAGTGAATCTAAAGTTACCTTTATAATAGTAGTATCCAGAATAATAACCTTGTCTTATAGTAGAAGTATTTGTACCTACTTTATTGCTATAACTACTTGATGAATAATTATCTGTATAACAGTTATTGAATGTATATGTTGTTGTATGACCTGTTGTTTGAACGCTATCTGTTGCAGAAGAAGAAGAAAACATTATAACCCATCCTTTTGCTTCTGCTATTTTATAACCACAATTTTGTTGAACAGATACAGGTAATGAACTTATATCTATTTGCTTTACTGGATATTGTACATATGATGCAACATTTGCACTTACTGAATCTGATATATATGCACTTGAAGTATTATATGTTTTTAAAGGGTTATCGTATGATGTTCCATGTCTATATCTATTTATTCTATACCAACCACTTGATGCTGTTCCTAATACAGGTATTACATCAGTCTTACCAACTTTACCTATTTGTGTACCAGTATTGGATCCTGATGTTCTAACATTAACTCCACTTCCTATTGTTACAACTTTAGTTGATTTTGTATAAGTACCAGCGTCTGGTAATGATTGAAATAGAGTATTGACTTGATTTAATGTCGTGTTTTCATTTAACTTTATAGTATCCATTATTATCATAGCATCTTTTATTCCATCTATTATATCATCTAATACAGTAGGATATTCCTCAAATTTTGTTGGAGCAGTTCTATCGTTGTCTTCTATTACAGCTTTTAGCCCTTGTTTTGTATCTAATACATTTTGTAATTTATCTGACGTTGCCATTATATCCCTCCTTTATTATAACGAAACCCCGTTTATTTCGTCTAATATTGTATCTATATTTCCTACTTGAGTCTTCAAGTTATTTACATCTCTTTGTAGAGTTTCTACATTATTTTGTATAGTAAAGACTACTCCATTTGAAGCATAATCATCGTGGCTATGATTACTATTAGCGGCACCTATATTGGCTGGTGTAATATTAATAGTTTTGTTTGCAGAACCATTAAATGTTCCAGCACTTGTACCATTAGTTTGAATTGTTAAAGTTCCAGTAGTCTTTGCAGCTTGTGTAGCAACACCACCTGCAGTTGAAGATCCTGCATAAGGATGTGTATGTGAAGCAGGAGCATATCCAGAGTGAGTATGATTAGTAGCAGCTGCTCCTATTCCAGCTGGAGTTACATTAAAAGTTTGTGCTGATGAACCATCAAAAGTTTTAGAAGTTGTGCCATTTAATTGTAATGTTAAAGAATTGTTGACTTTATTTGCACTAGTAGCCGCTCCTCCTGGTGCTGGAGCTGCTGCATAATTATGTGTATGATCCTCATGAGCGGCACCTATATTAGTTGGATTTATAAGAACTGTTTGTGCAGACGATCCGTCATATGATGTTCTCGCTCCTCCTTGTATTGCTTTAAATACAATATTTAATTGATGATTTACTTTTTCTGCACTTGTAGCCGAACCTCCAGCACTACTAGACCCAGCATAATTATGGGTATGATTGTCTAAATCAGGTTTAAAAATATCTGTATAAAATTTAACTAATGTATCTTTTAATAAATTTGTTACACTTTTTTTAGATAACGCCATTAGTTTTACCTCCTTATTCATTATATTCTAATGTATTATTACTAATTAATATATGATATAAATAAAGCCAAATAGCATAAAACTATTTGGCTCTGTATGATTAAAGTATTTGTGTATTTCCAACATATATAGTTTTTACAATATTATTTCCAACATACATAGTTTTTAAAATATTATTACCCAAATAAAATTTATTCGTTATATCAATTGTATATGTCATGTTTGTAAAACTTACATTATATGAACCATATTTACTTTTTTTAGCTGAAGTAGTAACAGATGTTATAGTTGCATCTGTTCCTAAATCAACACTAAATGATGCACCAGATGTACTAGCAGGTATGTCTTGATCATTAATTTTTATTGAATTTATACTACTATTACTTGCAGTTACTGTACCAGTTAATGTACAAGAATTGACTGTTGCACCTTTTGGAATATCGGGTAAATTCCATGTAATATTCCCAGATGCACTACTAGAAAAATATGAAAATTTCAAAGTGGTATCATTTGGAGTTGATGTTAGTGTTGCCATTATACATCACCTTTTTCAATTATAAGATATATAGTATTATCATCTTTTGGATTTAATGCGTCATACTCTGATTGAGTTAAGGAAGCGAGTTTAAATCCACCTAAATTCGATATCGCTCTATTTGCTTTAGTATTAATTTCATTAATTGCTCCAGGTATATATTTATCATTTGTTTTTAGGGAATCTTCATATTTTGGTTGTGACATAGAAATGCTACAACCTAGTCCATATGTATTTGAAGTTATAAAATCTATTCCTAGACCTTTATAAGATTCCATCATATACTGATCATTAACTGTCCAACAGTTAACTAACAATCCCATTTCATGGCATTTTTTAATTAAGTTTAAACTTACATGAGTATTATGCACATCTATACCAGAATTACCTAGCTTTAATACATTAAGTAATAAATCATCTGTAATTGCTGTAGCTTGGTATACTATAACTTGGACATGAATTAAATTAGATAGACTACGAACTAATTCCATACAAGTTTGACTACCTATACACATGCAACGATCTTCCATACCATACTCTCTTATTATAGAAACCATTTTCTTATAATATTTAATATTGTTGTTCTTTATTCCTTTAACTTCTATAACAGGAACGGCTCCATATTTTTTGCATATAGATATATATTCTTCAAATTTAGGAATTTTTAATCCTGGATAATCCTTTATGTTGCTACCAGTATCTACAGTACAAGCTTGTACTTCTTTATAAGTCATATCATTAATAGCACCTGTTCCATCTGTAGTTCTATCTACAGTAGCATCATGAATACATACTAATTCTCCGTCCAATGTATTATGTATATCTGTTTCTATGCCCCAAAATCCAGCAATACAAGCGGCTTCAAATGAAGCTGTTGTATTTTCTGGTCTAGCAGAATACAACCCTCTATGTCCTATAGTTTTACCTATAGATGGCGTTGTAATAGCTGGAGGAAATTTATACATCATATCTTTTAAAGTACCATTAGTTCCGTTCCCAAGCTTAACTGATTCTAGGTCAGTTACAGTAAAGCCGTTATTTATTATATTAGATTTTAGTTCCACTATTAATCACCACCTTATTGTTTTAAATAATTATAAACTCTAAATTCACTAAAAGTTATTTTATCAAAATAATAAGCCTTTGAAGGATCATTGTTTCCTAAATAAAATCCTGTATTAGTAACATTCATTGTTTCTGAAAGAGTAGCATCGTCACCAACTTTAAGATAACATGTATTATTAATGTTATTATATTTTAATTCTATTGTTTTTCCAACTATATATTGTGGATCCATTGCATCGTTAGGATCATTTGTAAGAGCTTTAGTTGCACCTATCTTAGTTCTCCATCCTAAAGTCTTACCTAGATACATAGATGGTGTATCTGAATTAGATCTAAATACTCTACCGTATGAAGTATTACCATATACTATTTCTGATACTACTAATTCTACTGTCCAGGAACCAGCTTTTGCATCTGCAGTCCATGGAATTTCAACGTAAGCTTGACCGCTTAAAGTTAATCCTTTGTTTGTTACTTCTGCAGTTCCTCCAGCTGAAGTATTTATAGTAGCATTATATTTATCTCCACCAGTACCATCATTTGTAATAATATTATTTACTGGATTATTAGATAAATTATAACTTATAATATTAGAACTATGTCCTTCACTTGCATATATAAATGTAACATCTTTATAGAAAGTACCACTTTCTATAGATAATATAAATTGGTCTCCATCGTTATCTGGAGTAATTGTAGGAAAGTCTATAGTTACAGTTTGAGCTGTACTATAGTTATCAGGAGTGAATGTTAATGTGTTTGGGGATATTGTCATAATACTATTATTACTTGTTAATGAAACAGTTTGATTTTGTAATGGTTTGTCTTTTAATCTTATTGTTAATGTAGAATCTGCAGAAGCAGAAGCATACATTAATGAATCACTAACTATTAAATCTTTATATGGATAAGATGATATCGATGTGTATATAGCACCGTCAACTGCTTCTTCTACTGGAATTTTATTTTTATCACTATATTTTTTTAATCCAGTCACGGCATCAGTTAATTGTTTTACTGTAACTTTACTATTGTTATTCAATATAATCACCTCCGAGTATTGCATTTATTGCTGTTTTAACTTCATCATCGGTTGCAACATCAGAACCTCCAACTGACGCAATAGCTTTTTTTACATATTCTTCTGTTGCTAATCCAGCTATGCTAGGTATAGTTGGTTTATCAATTAAATCATTATAACTATGTTTAGCTTGGCTGTAAGCATAAGCAGCATCATAATTAGCTTTTAATTCATTTGTTAAATCATTATGAGTTAAACTCATACCATCAACTTTATCAACTTTTTTACCTATTTGAGTAGCTACAGTAGTAGCAAAATTAGGATCATTTCCTAATGCCGTAGCTAATTCTTGTAGTGTATCTAAAGTTTCTGGTGCCGAATTGACTATTCCAGCTACTTTAGTATCTACATATTTTTTAGTAGTTAAATGATTATTTTCTGTAGGCTGACCTATTGTTGAAGGTATTCCTGTTTTTCTATTTATACTAAAAACTGGTAAATCGGTTTCTACTTTACCATTACATAAAGCAAATGCTTCTGTATTAGGAACAGTTCCGTTGCTTCCTATAAATAAACCTGACTGTTTTGCATTAATATGGTCTCCTAAAATACCTACATAAGATTCATTGTTTGCTTTTTCTTCAATAAAATTATTAAATGAACCCATAACAAAAAATCCATATAATCCTCTACCAGTATAATATCCAGTAACATTATTATTGTATCCTAAAATACTTCCGTGTTTAGCTAAAGCTGTTTTATTGTTGTATCCCATAACATGTAAATATTGTGATGCAGGTATAGGATTTTTATCATTACCAAATGTATTTGTTCCTCCAACAACATAAGAATAATTTGGTGCATCTTCATCTGCTAAATTTATAGTATAATCACCAACATTAGAATTATTTAATTGTGTTGTAATACTAAATTTAGAATTTTCTGGTTCTTTTAAATATTTAAAAGAAGATATATTTTTTTCATTAAATTTATTTAATAGAAATGATATATTAAATGTAGTAGGAGTAACAGCAGTCTCTTCATTATAAATATAGGAAAATGCTATACATATATCTCCTTCAGATGAAGTTATTTTTTTAGTTTCCTCATTGTATTTATAATTTTTATAAATTCTAAAAGCAATATATGGATAAGATCTATCAACTGGATAGTAGTTATTAATATTAAATCCGTTACACATATTAATATATTCTCTAACTATTTCATTGTTACTACGTGTAACTATTCTAAATTTATTTTCCGAATTTGTTATATTATCAAGTATATTTTTATCAGTTATAGTTTTATATGCAGATTTCATGTATCCGTTATTAAGAGTATTAACCGCATCGTAATCAGAAGTATTAGTTATTTCTCCATTTTCATTTATATTTAGAGAAAAATTAAATACTTCAGTTTCTTCTAAATAAGGTTTATTTATATTACCATAAATATTATTGACGTTATGATCAACATAATTCTTCATATTAAATACACTTTTCTTTAGTTGGTTAAAACTAACAGCATTATTAGTTGCCACTATAATCACCTCCTAAAACTTCATTAAGCATATTATCTATTTCTTCATCAGTACACATAGTAGTTTTATTAGTATTTACTAATTCATCTACATATTTTTTAGTTGATGGATGATAAGGGTTTGTTGGTATAAATTCAGTTTCTGTATTTGCACTTAATATAGTAGCTTGATGCTTTCTTATTTCAACATTACCATCATCATAAGCAGCAAACGTAAATAGTTCACCACCTGTTGCTATAGAAAATACATCTATTAGTATCAGTCTTCCAGGTTTTTTATTACTACTAAATTTAGAATTAGCCCTTATTGTAAATGAAAAACCTCTACTATTTGTAGTTGAAAGTATTTGAGTTCTTATATTATTAACGTATACACATATATTCCATGTTTTTATATTAGTTTGTTGAGCAATTCTATAATCTCCTAATGGTAAATTGTATATATCATAATATGCAGTTGTTCCATCAACTTCTTTTGGATACAATAAAGTATATGCATCAGCTATATTACTTATCTTATCATCAACATATTTTTTAGTAGCAAACTCATCTTTTAATATTTCATTATGAAAACTATATAAAGAGCTTGCTACTAATGTTTTTATACTATCTTTATTTAACACCGTCAAACCTCCTTTATATATTAATAAAGCTACAATAAAATTTATTGTAGCTTTATTGTTGTATATTTTATTTTAAATTATTATTTTGCTAAGGCTTTTTTAACAGCATCCATTACAGCAGTTACATCAGCTTCAGTAACAGATTCTACTCCACCTAAAGTAGTCATATTATCTTCTATAGTTTTTACTCTACCTGCAAGAGCATTACCAGCTGTTAAAGTATAAGCATCAGTGATTTTATAATCAGCTAATGTTTTGTTAGCTTTAAGTGTTCCTATCATAGAATCCATATTAGTAGTGTTTAATCTGTATTCTAATTTACCTATAGCAGTATTTAAACTATCTGCTGCGGCTATTGCAGTAGCAGTAGGTGCTTTAGTAGGAAGCACATATCCTTTCATTTCATTAACTTTGTCACTTGGAAGATTTGCTAAAGTTAAAGTTAAATCAACGTTTTTAGAACCATCTATAGCAACACTACCAGTCGCTGCACCTTTAACATTTATTGTTCTGGCAGTATTCCATTTGTCAGAACCAGCAGAAGCTGTTCTTGCTCTTCTATCTACTTTTGCTAAAGCAGCAGCGATAGTATCAGTTACTGCAACATCAGAAGCAGCATCTGGTAAAGTATAAGTACCAATTGCTAATTCTGCTCCTTTATGAGTATGTCCAGCATCAGCCTTTGTTGATATTTGTGCGAATAAACTACCAACTATAGTTTGATTATCATCCTTGTTTAATTGGTCAGCTATTTCTTTTAATGTATCAAGAGTGTCTGGAGCACCAGCTATTAGATCACTTATTTTAGTATCAGTATAGCCTTTAGCAGCAGTTAATGCAGAAGCAACAGATTTTGCAGTAGCAGCATCAGCAACAGAATCTGATTCTGTACTATCTACTAATTTAACGATACCTTTTGCAGTTATAGATGCACTTTGTATTTCTTTCCATCCTGAAGTACTTAAGAAGTTAGTGTTTGCTTTACTTGCAGGAGAAGGAACTAACCCTTCTGCAGCAGCAGAGAATGGTTGATAAGCACCAGCTATAGTAACTTTTTTAGTTTCAGCATCAGCTGTAACAGATATATTGTCTCCAGCTGCTATTTCAACTGTATCTGTAGCAGTTGCAGCTGCTATAGTTGATTCTCCAACTTTTACATTAGAGAATGCATTTTGGTTCTTTTCTCCGTCAAGATTTTTAATTCCTTTAAGTTTTTCAAGTATTTTAACTTGATCAGCAGTCATATGACCGTCTTGAGCGTTTGTAGCTTTGATATTATTATGAGTAGTTATAAGTTCATTAATTTTACCAGGTAAAATATCTTTATGATATCCTACTAACGAACTCGCAATTAAATCTTTAATACTTTGTTTATTTAACATTTTTCAATCTCCTTTATAATTAAAATTTGTCATTTTCTAAATAAAATATTACCGACTTCAAACCGTTATTTATATTCTCTGGTATAGGTCCTATTTTTATTTTTATATCTACATATTCATTTTTATAAATAGTTCCTAGATTAACAGATCCTCTGTCGATATCTATTTCTAATTTTTCGAATTCTCCATCATTAACTTTAACTTCAAATAGGTTTAATAAGAAATTACTTTCATAATCTTTAAACGCTACTACCAGTTTAGTATTATATGAATTATCGACTATTTGACCTCCATAACCATTATAGATTCTTATATTCTTTTCTAATGTATCTCCAGGTTGTATTGAGCCTGGTTCACTATATGATTTATATACATTATAAGAATTATCGTCATCTTGTACAAACCATGTAAGTATAGGTTTTGCCATAACTATCTACCATCCTTTCCTAATTTTATACCACTTATAATTATCATATCTCCTGAATTTAATGATGATATAATATTATTAGTAAATGTTAGACGTGTTTGACTATATGACTCATTTAATGATACATCTACTAATGTATAATCAATATCCCTTATTAAGAATGAATCTTTATTATTTACTAAATCTCTATGAATAATTGTTACATAATCTTTTTGTCTTATGTCTCTAGAAGTTACATTAATATCATTTGTTCCATCATATGTAATAACTTCGTTAATATGATTCAATGATTGTATTAAATTATTAATAACAGAGCCTGGAAGATTTTCTTCTTTTAATACTGAATTAGTAGTTAAAAATTTATCAGTATCCATAGCTGTATTATCTTTTAATTTCTGTATCTCTTTATTCATGTTCTCAAGTATACTATGAGTATCATCATATAATTTACTTGTTTCAGTATATAATGTTTCTACTTTAGATAAGCATGAACTATAGTCTAGATCTAATTGGTCTAATAATGAATTGATATGATCATAACTTATAAAATTACTTGTTATTCTATATTGGATAACATCTCCAATATGTATGTCTTTAAGTATTTTAAAAGCTCTAGATATGTTATGAGTTAATCTTAAATCATATGAATTATCAGCTAGGGTTAAGTCTGCACCTTCTTCATAGTCTATATTTTTAACGAGTTTAACACCATTTAAATAAACTTCTAATTGGTTTTCATTAAATCTGTAATAGTTGTCGTCCGATATATTTATTACTTTTGAATCTGTATTATCTACCACTAATGAATCTTCATATATATAAGTGGCAAATCTTTGTAATTTACGTTTTGACGGAGCTTCTGACACAGCTCTATTTATATGACATTCTACATATAATTCTTCTTCAACAATTTTATTATTTAATGTGTCATATGTACCTTCTAAGTAAAGAGCGTCTAACGGTTCTTTTAGAATAAAGCCTATACCAAAATTATCATATTCTTCATTTAATGAATTCATTGTCCATTCATCATATCCATAATGATTTTGCATAGCTTTAATAATATTTTCTGGTAAAACATCAAAGGCATTAGATAATGAGATTTCTTCGAATTGATCGTTATGCAATGGTACTTGATTTATCATGATAGATAATTCATTTTTATTTGGTGTGAATAAACATCTCTTATCTTTGTTCCAATCAAATAAGAAATATTTATATTTGTTTTTATATCCGTCTTTATCTTCACCTAAGCATTCCGCATTGATACTAGACCAATAATTGCCGCCTTCCCAAGAATCATCTAGTCCATATATTTTAACTTCTTTTGTATTAACATATGTTTCTTTATTAATAGGAACCCACATCATTGTAGATTGTAATATTTTTATGTTATAAGTCAAAACATCATTAGATTGAAGTATTTTATAAACTCTAAACTTATTAGAAGTTTTAGTGTCATCTATTTGTTGAATATTTACAGGTATGTCATTGTATAATTTTACATATTCATTTTCATTTAATAATTCATTATTGACGTATATTTTTAATTCGTCTTGGTTAATATTATAGTATATATCGGTTTCGAAATCTTTATAAGTGTAATCGCCATTATAACCATCAGTTATGGTATAGCTTCTTCTGAAGTTTGTGTTGTAGACCCTTTTCCACATGTATAACGTATTATTATCTGTATTTAGCCATAGCTGATTCTCTCTAGGATTTTTAGGTTCTATTAGAGATATAAATTGTAAATCCTTAAAGGCTGTACCACATAAGTAAAGATTTCCATTAGCATCCGTATATATGTTTCTTAAGTCACGTAAATCTTTTTTGATGCTTATATTTGCATGAGGTATATCATTGCTTCCTTCTTGGTGATAAGCATCTACTAGTATAAATGCTATTAAGTATTTATATGATTCGGGGATGATAGCAGAAGGAGTTGTAGAAGTTATACTAGATGTTTTAACTTGTATATGATTATTGTTATCTACATATACAGTATCTAGTCTTTTTGCTGAATAATAATAATTAACTTTTACCTTTCTCTTTATAAGCCCAGTTAGAGTTAAAGTATATCCATCTATCGCTTTAATTCTAATGCTATCATCTTCTTTTACACTGTTTTGATAATTAACAGTGATACCAGAATACCCTGATGCAAATGATTCTAGGTATTCTGCTGGTTTTAAACGATCTAAGCCATATGGTATTTCTTTTAGTGTAACCTGGTTAGATGTATTAGCTGTTAGTATGTCGCATTGACTTATTAATTGTGGTTTTTCTATTTCTACTACTTGTTCATCTATAAATATTTCTTCACCAGTCGATGTAACAATACTAGCAGCGCTTATTTTTATAGCAAATCTATCTGATGTTATTACAGGAGTTATTTCTAGTCCAGATGCAACTCCTGTACCTCCTATATTAACACGTTCTCTATTTATTTCTTCCTGTAATGTCTCAAAGTTTTCTTGTATTTCTTCAGAACGTATGCCATTGGAAAAATCTATTATTTTTAACATCTTATTCCTCCTTGTCTTCATAGTATATAACCGCATACGATTCTGCTACTTTCCATTTGTTGATAGTAGATTCAATTAAGTCTTTGTATTGCTCGTATTTCTTAGGCAATGTAATTATCATTGTTCCAGCTTCTCTATACGGTCTACCATTTATATGACCTATGTCAAATAAGTTATAATTATCTGGCTCAGACTCTGGTAAACCTCCACCTAATTGTCTTATGTCGTATGCATTTATAGAATCATCTGTTTGTCCAACTATGATTTTAAATAATATATATTGATTATCTATTGATGAATCATAGTCTTCGGCAAAACAATATTCTATATGATTGTTCAATAAATATATTACATATTCTTGTTCTCTTATTCTGTTAATAGAATCGTTATCTGCTTTAATAAAAGGAATAGTTAAATTAGTACTATTTTCTATATTAATTCCTAACGAGCTACTTTTAAATCCATATATTCTGACAGACAAATCAGAATCATTTTCTATTAAATATATAAGATCTTCTATATTTGTTTCTATAAGATAATGTAACTCACTTAAATAATAAATTCTGCCGTTATTATATATACTTATCCATCCTACTGGCTTTTCTGGTTCAGCATAACCATCTAATCCTCTATCGGTATCCGTATCAAACATTAGTCTATCATTATTACTACCAATGCATTTTATAAATGATATCCCAGAAGATAAATCGTTATCTGTCTGCGCTTGTTTCTGTGTATTATCTGTAAGCATATCTATTTTTGTTATGTTATAATCACCAGATGATATTTTAAATAGTTTTGTTAAATTTACATTAGATGTAAAATTCTTTTTAGCCTTCAATGTCCCACCCACTATTTCATAGTCTGGAACTTTTGTAGCTATCCATTCTTTTTTATATTCACTTGTTTTGTAACTTCTAAGATATACATACATTAATACTTCATATATAATATCTTTATATTGTTCTATATCTCTTGTCATTTCAAAATGAGATATTATGACAAAACCTTTATTGATATATTCCAAAATTAAAATAGGAGTAGTTAAATCTTCTGTAAATATTTTATGGAGAATAGTTCCTTCTGGGACTACAGTTAATCCTAAATCAAAATAACTTTTGCCAGTAATTGAAACATCACTGTGAATTACAGGAGCTTTTAATTCAAATGTATAATTGTCTTGCGTAGTAAGTAAAGTAAAGCTATCATTAAAACCTCTAGCATCTCTACAAAACATCCATAGATTTGTATTGTAATCTAAATAATCATATATATTAATTTTTTCATCAGAGTCGTCATAATAAACACAACTAGGAGTTTCTACAAATGCAAAATCTACATCATTCATAGTTGAATTTATAAATGTATTTTCTGATACCTCGTTATTATTTATTTTTATATTTGGAGGAAGTAATCCACGTTCTGAAGGATTAGAAAATATTAAAGACATTCTTTCTGCTAAATTTGTATTTGATGCAGATAGATTTATATTATATGAATTAGATATTTTGTATTCTTGATTCTTTTTAATTGTAGCTTTCCATAAAAACTTTTTAGGCTCAAATTCTATTTGATTATTAGGAGAATATATATATTTATCATTTTTAACTTTTAATAAGTTTTTAGTGTCTACTTCTTCATTATATTGATTAAATATCTTTACGCTTCCATTATTAAATTCTGTTCCAGGCAAAACTACATTTTTCTTATCAGTATTAAAATTCTCGTCTACTTCTTTATCTATTTTATATTTAGAATAATCAACTGTTATATATGATAATGGAACATTAAGATCTGTATCTATATAGTTATCTGTCACAACTTTTACATTATGATTACATGGGTATATTTTCATTAAATCACCTCTTATCTTCCTATTACAATATAACAATTTTCTGTAGGAGTTATTTTAGAATCAAAATATAATTTTTCATTTATGTATTCATAAGTTCCTATTTCTTTTTCTGTATTGTCATAAAGTATATTTACGTCATCTGTATATTGTGTAGATATTTCTACATCATAAGAATTATAGTCATATCTATAATTTATACTATAAGAATCATCTTTTAAATAATCTACAACTATTACTTCATAATCATCTAAACGTTCTGTATCAATTATATATATAGATCTTCCTTGAATATCTATATATCCTATTTTCTTTATATTCGATTCATGGAATGTATGAAAACAATTATTACAGCATTCTCCTATATCATCTTTTTCTTGTGAAGATATATTCATTAATTTAGATAAATCATATTCTATGCCATTTAATATTCCATACATAGTTATTTTTCCGTTACTGTTTATCGCATTAGATAATTGTATTTGTCCATTATGTTTTAATATATCTTTTGTATAAAAATATTCCCTTTCTATGTTTGTAAATATATAATAGTCTTCTTCGTTTTTCTTTATTATTCTATAAGATGCAGATAGCTCTAATGGATTGTTATTAGGATCAAGCACGACAATAGGAGACTTAATTAATCCAGGCACAGATTTTATTATAGTTTTTTGTATTGTCATATTTGTTTCATTTCCATTTATGTCTACGATTATTAAATCTGTTATTATCCCATTTAAATTATGAAATACAGATAATATATCAGAATTTAAATTTATTATTTGTTCATATGTAGAATTGTCTCTAGTAATAGTTATTTTTTTATTTTCGTATGAATAATTATATACGATTTCATTAGCCATTACTAAATCACCTGTTCCCCAATTTGTTTCACCATTTGATATGACATAGTAATCAAATGGTCTATAATCGTTAGAACCTGGTGTATTTATTATCCTTCCTTTAAATGTAATAGTTTTAATTTGTGTTAAGTCAAAGTCTATTCTACTGCCTTCTATTTGTTTTATATCAGAATCAATATCTGTTCTTATATAGGCATTATCTTTAGCTGATGTAATAGATATATTTTTTATTTTACCTTTTCGCCCAACAAATTTTAATGATACATTTGTCGATTCAGTTAGTGTAAAGCTATTATCTGCCAACAATATATTTTTTTCATCGTTGTCTATTCTTTGATCATTAAATATAAATACATATGGTTTTATATCACAATCATCATTAGATTCATATTTTAAATAATATTTTCCAGCTTTTAAATTAATATCTATCTGTTCTATCTCTGCTTCATTTTTACAATTCTTTAATTCAAATGTATCTTTAGAAAAATAAATATAACCACCGTTCGTATTTCTCATATTGACTATCCAATTGTATGGTATTTCTGAAGCTATATTTATTGTTTTTATTATATTGTTCTTATTTGAATAGTAAGCTAAATTATAGCTAGTTATATCAAAATTAGAAGTATATGAAATAGTCTTAGTGTCGTTAACATATACTGTATATATATTTTTTCTTTTTTCTATCTTAATTCTTAAATCATTTGTTACGGCTTTTACTGCCGTACATGGAGCTGTCAGTATAACGGTTTGCTCTTGTATTTTTGATTTATATAATACTTGAATACTTTGATTAACTAATCTAAATAGCAATTTCTCGTCTTTATCTTGTAAAGACGAGCCTTCGCTATTTATAAACATAATACCAAAACCAGTATTAATATAATCTATTGTAATTTCAATATCTATATTGTTATTGTAAACATAATCATCAAATAATACATCTTTTTCGTAGAACTTAATACCATTATCAGACTCTATTCTACTAGTTGATTGAAACATTAAATCACCTCTAAATCTATATTATTGAATTTAACATAAGCGTATTTAGATTTTAAAAGTATTTTAATTTGGAAATATCTAGCATTATTGAAGACTATATTATTTGCTTCTTTTAATTTAATTAATTGCCAATCGGTCCATACATTAATATTATTTCCTGCTGCTCTTATTGATATTTCTATATCTTTTAAATCACTTATATCTTCTACATCTATATTACTTAATTTATATCTTAGACATTCTTGAGAATCAAAAATATTAGATGTTAAATAACCAGTATTTAATGTTTCTGCTTTTATAATATTATTATCTTCAGACTTATATTCTGCATATATAGCTAAATTATTAACCACTTTATTTTTCGGAATTTCTAATTTAACTTTTATATATCTTGAAACATAATCACCATAAACAAATCCATAGTTATTATCAAAAAATGTATATAATCTATATTGACCATTTCTTTCATTTGAAGTATAGACGTATATTTTTATATTTTTTAATTCATCTAAATCAACATCATTAACTTTAAAGACTAATCGATTTACTGTATATGGATTTTCTATAAATATAGGTTCTGTCATCATAGCACTTCCCATTTGATTGTTTGGTGCTTGTATATATGTATCTTTAACAATAAGATTATTTATATCAAATTTTAACCATTCTTCTCTTGTAGAATATTTAGCTAATTTAGTTATGTTCCAATCAAGCCTAGAAGTAGTTCTAATACGTCCATCTGAACCTATACTTGCACAATAATTATTTAAAGCATCTTTGTCATCTAATTCTAATCTATATACATCTCCCTCTGTTTTATTATCATTTAAATCAAAGCCTAACTGATCTATATTTCTATTGTGGCATGAAAATATATCTAAAACATTATCTGTTATTATTATGTCGTCCAATACTCCATTTCCTTTTACTACTAAATAATATTTAGTATCTTTCTTCTTTGATAATGTATATGACTTAAGATTTGTATTAGATTTTATTTCTTCGTCTATTTTAATATTAAATGAGTCATTTAAATCTATATTTAAAAATTTTGATTCATGACCTATATAAACTTTAACACCAGATGAAATAAAACTTATATGAGATTCTCTATCGTCATACAAATAATCTGTTATATTAATATAACTATAGCCCCAGTCTTCGGCATCTGCAAATGCTAAAGCTAAGTCATTGCATCCTAATTCTCCATATTTATCTGTTAATGAAATTTTCATACCATTTGTACACCATTTGTAAAACGAATCACAAGATGTAAATTTATTAAAATTAGATATACCTTTTACAAGCGTATCTCTATAATCAAAATTAAACAAGTTGTTTATACCTTTTTGAATCATTGAAGTATTCTTTAATCTGTTATCTGTTGTTTTGTAAGTTAATATTCGTCCGTCTTCTATGTCTATGTTTTCACTATACATATTATCATCAGTATCTAATTTCAATGTTCCGTCATTACTGAACAAATAATATTCTTTACCATTTATATAATAATATCCAGTTTTAACAAGTACGTTATTTTCTGTACTGTATTTGTTAAATTTGATTATATCATCAGTCATTATAGCTTCAAATGTAGGTTCAGTACATGATACATATATTAAATCACAATCTTTAAACTTATCTAATTTATTTAAATTATATGTATCTCCATTACTCATATCTTTGATATTGTATCTTGCCATTTCTTTGTAAGCATTAATATTATATGATATAGTTTTATATAAAAATTCATCAGATAATAAGAACGCTATAGGTTGTTTAATTGTATATTGAATATAAATTACTTTACCTAAATTGTTAGCTAAATTATTCCATATGATTATTCCTTCTTTTTCTAATAAGCTATAATCTGTAAATTGATCAGTAGAAGATGCAGTTCCTCCCATGTCAGAACCAATATAGAATATTCTATCTATATTAGCGTATTCTAGTTTTTTAAATCCATCACTTTGTATTTCAACTGCTTCTTTTATTAATAAATCTTTTGTATCTGATGTACCATCATATGTTTTATAAATAACTTGCATATCTTCAGTAGAATCTATGACACATCTATTTGTATGAACAGTATTATCATTATATGTTTCTTTTATAGGAATTAACTGATTAAGTTTAACTTCCTCAGATACATACGTTTCAGATACATTATATATTATAGAATTCATTAAATCTAAATCGCATTTTATACTTAATGTTTTTTGACCAACACACCATTTTTTTAATTTATCAAAATCAGTATCTGCATCCAAATCATTATTAAATCTTATGTCTACATCTGTAGAATGTTTATATGGTTCAACAGTATAAAAGTTTAATGTATTAGAATCTAATGTAGGATTAAAATTATTCACTATTTTTATATCTCTTACTTCGTTTATAAATAAGTTATATGAGTTTAACGCTGTATGTATTTCTGAATCTGCTTTATAAAAAGCTATATATTCAAAATCACCAGTGTGAACAAAACCATAATTTTTTTTATTATCTGATGTTCCCCATACTATATTTAAATCATTTGGTATTTCACTAAATTCATATTTTAATATGTTTAATCCAGCAAATAAATTATTATCTAACTGCATTATACTTAAAGAAGAGTTGTCGCCATTTTTAGATATAATTAATCCATTAGTTAATTTACTACAATACACTTTATCTTTGCCTATATTGAAATTAGGATTGTATGTAAGAATCATATCGTATAAACTCAATACTTGTTTTTCTATGTTTTTGTTTCCTATAATTCTTATATAAGATACTGCATCGCCCTTATTTAATCTAAGATTATAATATGTAACTCCGCTTTCCTCTATCATTTCTATGCTACCTTTAGGAGTTATTATTTGTTCTATTGAACTATAATTTTCTAAATTGAGTCTTATCCATGCTTCATCAGTTGTTCCTTTATAAGACGTATAAGTACTATAATCTTCATATATCGTATCTACTTTTGTTGATGAAAAATTCATTTTTAATAAGTTTATTTTACAATTACATTCTATCTCTACTACTCTAGTAAAGCCAGCTTCATAATCAAATGATACTGTAGTATAAGCTGCATTGGTTATATCTTCTCCTATATATATTCCTTTTATTATTGGATTTGATCCAGAATAAGATATAAGTTTGAAGTATAAAGTATTTTCTATTAAATTAGGCAAATATGTTATACCATTTTGCTCAAATAAATTATTTTTATTTGTACTAAATTGAAGCTCATATTTTGAATATTTAAAATTGCCAATTATTACTTTATCATCAGAATTGCTTTCTATCTTTATTTTTATATTTCTAAATTTTTTTGTTTTACTAGATGACCATGTTGCATTGGGCCCTATAACTTCTTCTGGGCTCCAGTTATTTGTATCTTCATTATAAACATATACAAGGACAGCATTTTCACATTGTATATCAAAAGATAATTCGTTAGCATCTATATCTATTTCTACAGTCTTATTTCTTCCGTTGTTTAATAAGAATAATTGTTCTGTTGCACTATTCCATTCGCAATCTGCAGTGTTATATTTTATGTATCTATTTGGCATTTTAGATAAATCACAATCTATTGCATAACTTAATATACTTCCTCCTAGACCATTAATACTTATGCTACCTGAACCCTGTACTGTATTATTTGCTAGAGTTATACCACCAGTATCTACATTTATTAATCCATTGTAAGAATTTAATTTAGCTAAATTCTTTATATTCTTTTTGCTGCTATTGCTTACTAAATATCCTAGCGAATTTAAAACAAACATGGAATTTGGAATTAATAAATTTTGCACATGATCTGTTTTTCCATCTTTCTTATATAGTATTCTAGCTTTCTTTATTTCTATATCGTAATTTCCATCTCTAGGTAAGAATTGTAATTTATATGGATATATATCTGTTATTTCGCTATTGTCTACTTTTGTTACATCTTTGTTGATTGTAGTAGAACATATACTTTCTACAGAGACTCTTTCATCAACGTATGTATTTTCATATATATTCATTTTGAATTCAGAAGGTTTTATTTCTGTCATTGGAGATGCTTGTATTTTATAGCTAACTGGAATAGAATTAAGCACATCTTTATATTGTTTTAGTTTAAAGTTTATAGGTTTATATATATCATTATTATGTATATATGATAATAATTTTTCTTGAGACTTTTCATACAAAGTTATATTTGCATCAGTTTCATTTGTGTTGCTTGATACAATAACTTTTAAATCATCATTATAGCCTATTCCGTTTTGCCATTTCGTTAATGTTTCATTCCATTTATATGGCAAATATTCTAAAGTTTTAAAACTGTATGTCCATTCATCTAAATCCCAGCGTTTCCATCTGTAGACATCTTTGTTCATTTCATTAAGTTTATCTAAAAGCGAATCATAATCTTGATAAGGTCTTCTCAAATCTTCGACTTCAGCTTTTTTTATTTCTATATCAGATTCTTTTATATCTGGTTCATATATCATAAGTTCAGATATAAGTGCATGTTTTAAACCTTCGGCTGTACCATTTGGTTTGTTTTTATTAAAGTATAGCATTCTATTATATAGCTCTAAATTAGTTTCTCCCTCATGTCTTTGCATTCCTAGAAACGTAGCAAATTCATCATATATATTCCATACGTGATAAAGTTCTAATTTATATTCTAAGCTATTATCGTTATTGACAAACAACTTAATAGAGTCTGAAACATACAATTCATAACGCATATATATGTATCCATTTTCATAATAAAATTTACTGTCATTATTATTAAAATCATCTATATTTGTAGTGACAGGATATTGCTTTCCATCGTATTCTATTCTTAGATCTTTTGAGTTTGTAGTTTTGCCTATATTTGTTCTATAAGCAAAAGCCATAACTTCTGATTCTTTTCCTTCATAATTGACTAAAAAATAATAATCTATATATTCTTGAATAGCATCTTCAACGCTTACTGATTCTTCAGTTATGGAACTTAATAAATTACCTCCATTTGATTTCTTGTATCTCTTTCTTATATCACTCCAAGTAGGAAAAAATTTTATAGCTCTTTTAATCATAGATTCATAATCAAACATGCTATCACCTAACTTTCAACGTCCCACCAAATAATTTGGTCGAATAAAAATTTAGCTACAGTAGTTTGTAATATTTCAAAATCTGTAGCCTCTTCATCATTTTCATAAACTTGTACAACATTAAAATATTCAACACCATCTACAGACAGTCCTAATTTGTTTATTTCTCCTAGATACATATATTCACCTGGAGCGATTCCGTTTATATAATCTTTTATCTTATAGATTATTTGATTCTTTATAGCTTCTTTATCAGAGTTAGATTTAACATCTAAATATGCAACTAACTTTATTGTTATAGGATCTGGCACTCTAAATTCAACTCTTGATGTTGGATCTATTACTAATGATACTTTTTCAACTGCTTCATTTATTGCCAACTCTATATCTTCTTCTGAATATGATAATGGTATAAGATATATTGTTCCGGTACCTATTCCCTTAGTATAAGGAACATAATTATGGCCTGTAGAATAAACTAGTTCTTTGCATTTATTGTCAATAGCTGTTGCATTACATGAAGCATGATCATAAGTCCATGCTGAAAGTCTATATAAATAATTTTCATCGGATTCATTGTCTAATCTTGTTATTCCAACAAATGCACCAGTATCATCTAATTCTTTTCCTACTTGTTGTGTAAATAAATAAGGTTTTTTATTGTTCTCAATTGTTTCATATACTTGATATAATTGATCTGCTATTGATTTAAAAAACATATCTATAATTGTTCCTTTTTTTATATCAATTTTTGATTTGTTATAAAATTTTTCTTTTAAATTATTATAAATTTCATTTAAAGTAATAATCGTAATCACCTCTTTCTATAAATAATAATAGAAATTAAATTTTTTATTTGAAATCGATACTTCAACGCTGTCTGAATAATCATAATAACCACTGTCTGTTTTTCTTATACTTATTTTAGCATCTGGCATTATATCTTCGATAGCTGTTCTTATTGAACCTAAAATATAGTCTAAGTTCTTATCAATATTTTTATGTCTATATTTATCTATATCTGAACCAATATCTTCATTATTTAAAATAGTTCCTACAACTGATGAAATTCTTATTTTCAATTGTTGATATAAATAATCTTCTTCGTCAGAATTGTATACTATTTCTTTATTATTAGCAATTTTAGATATAGAAAAATTATATATAAGACCTGGAGTCATGTCTTTCAAATATTGATGTTCTTTTAAATTTTCTATATAAAAATCCATAAACAAAGTAGAGTTATTAGATACAACGAAATCAAACTGAAATTCAGAATCCATACTTGCTTCAGCAAACATTATATCGCCAGAATTATCTAACATAAAATCTACCATAATCTCACCTACTTATTATCTTTGTTATTTTTATTATCCTTATTGTCTTTGTTATCTTTGTTATCCTTATTGTTTAATTTTATTTTATATTTAACAAGTTTATCATAAGAATCTGTTAAATCTAAATCCAATCTATCGTCAACAACTGCTGAATCTAGTAGATTAGAAAATATTGGTATTCTCACTTGTCTTCTCATTAAAACCCATTTTTTTAAAGTTGGTTCATATGTTTTAACTAACACTGTTCCCATCATAGTTAAGTTACCTATAGAAGTATCCATAACTTGTTTCATATTTGTTAACTCATATAATTGAGAATTTAGCTTATGGAAATTAACGGATATGTCTTTTGCTACTACGTCTTTTTGAACTGTTATAGTATTAGATTGTAATGATATTTCAGTTGCTACGCCACTCTCTTTATCATTTTTGTATTGTGCAAAATATCCATTGGAAGAAGACATAGATCCGTCTCCTTTATATACAACAGAAGTTTTACTATTTTTATTATACAATGCTATATCATTAGTAGTATCTATTTTATTGTTTTTGTTTTTTACTGTATCAAATAGATTTAGTTTTGATTTATCTGTTTTTGTTTTTGACATTGTTAACCTCCTTATTGAAGCAAGCTTCCTGTTGCGCCATTATATGTATTTGAAAAAATATCAGATTCTGTTGTATTATTTTGATGTTCTGATACTATACCTGTTATAACAAAACGACCATTGTCTTCTTTTACGTAAACATATTCTCCTACTTTAGGATCTATTTTTGATACTGCATCACTTCCATCGTATCTTATACTTATATTTTCATATAATGAACCAATACCGTCACTGCCAACAATTGATATATCATAGTTATTATCTTCTTCATTTTTTGATAATATTCTTGCTACTTTTTCAAATGATAAATTATATTTGTTGTTAGCAGAGACGATATTATTTTTTATTGATTGTTTAATTGCCATAATATCGTCTCCTATATTTTTAATCTTTTGCTGGTGCATAAACTGTTATTGCAATAATAGTATCTTTTTTAGAATAATCAAAGCAATATTTATTTTCACCAGAGTTATACCACATAGTTTCTTTTTTAACATTTTTTACTGCATTTTCTAATGAAGAATCGTTGTCGCAAGAAATACTAAAAGCAAAACCAGTACTTTTCCAAGAACGCAAATCATTTACTCTAACACCTGATTCAAAATTTATTTCGCAATCTTTTACGCTTGAGTCATTTATTATAAGTTTTAATACTGCCATTGCGTCTTCTTGTATCATAGGCAAATCATAAATATGATGATCTTTTCCATCGCCTACTTCTGATGTAATATATGAAACTCTTCTATTACCACTTTCTCTATATAAATCTATTTTGCCTGATCCACTCGCTGAGTGTGAGAAAGTAAGTTTTTTAATATTAGAGTGTTCTCCTTCTGTTAAAGCTAATTGTACTTCTTCGTCTTCTTCGACTAGAGATAAAGCACATAGTCTTTTATTTGTTGCCATACTTGCTTTAGATACATATTGTTTTTCTTCTTTAGATAATCCTTTATATTCTTCTTTGTTTGGATTGTCATAAATTCCTCCTATTTGATATTGTAAGAACTCTTCAGAAGTTTTATTACTTGTATCAAATCTTTTTATTCTAGGCTTAGTTCTTAAAGATTGAACATAAGCAGCTCTAGATGAATATTCTTTTGCAATAGAATTATAAAGAGTATTTATAAATATGTTTCTATTTTTTTCAGCAGAATAGTTCTTATTAAGTATCTCTGCATTATCTTCTCCAACTGGTAATGATGCTTTCCAATTTTCGAATATTCCTTCGTAGTCATAATCGCTAGCTATAGTTTTTACTATTCCTTTAACAAGTGGAACATCCTCATAAGCATGCATTATCATCCATTGTATACTATCATCTTTTTGTCCTTCTGGATATGGATAACCATAGACAGATCCTTTATGTCCTGCCATATTAGCTAATAACGGTCTGCTGTTTTTTGTGATAGGGAATACTGTAATGGCTTGTATATTTTTTAATGTTCTATAAAGCATATCTTTTATATTTTGGCCGAATATAAATGTTGATACAACTAATAATGCAGTTATACCTATACCAACAGGATTAGATAGTAATCCACCGGCAGCAGCAGCTGCTCCACCTTCTGCAGCAGCATCAGCTATTACTAATCCTGTTCCTTCTGCTATGACTTTTTTACCAGCGGAACCTAAACATTCAGCAACTACAGTTCCTATTTTTTCTTTTGCTACTTTTAGTAAGCTTCCGCCAACTTTTCCTCCGACATCTGTTAAGTATGAAGGAAGATTTCCGATTATATGTGATGATGCAATTCTAGAAAGACCAGCGGCAGCAGCCATTGAGAATTTGCCATATATCTCAGTAGCACCAGCTCTTTGTTCTATAGATTCTGTACAAGTAACTATATCAGGAACTATTGTTGTAGTATATCCAGTAGTAGCATTAAATGAATGTATTACAGTTTCAACTTCAACTGTACCAGACATATCTTCATATGAATCTACAAAACACATTGAATCAAAAGGTTTTATAGATGGATCACCTATTATACACAATTCACCTTCGTACATGTCTTTTATACTATCTCTTAATACATTAGTAGTTACTTTTTCAACTAATGATTTATTAACTTTATCAGAGTTAGCACTATTTTCCCATTGTTCAGCTAGATGAGTAGTAACACCTAAGTTAAGTCCACCATTTCCTCCACCTATAAGCCCAGTATCTACAGTCATAGATTTTTGATATTCGGGATATATATTCATATCTAAGAATATAGGCCCTACAGTATCTTGAGAAGTACCCCATATATAATCTGTTGATTGCCATGTACCAATTGCATTTGTTTTCATATTTTTTTCACTTGCTTTTATAGTATTATAAATTATATCGTTATATGAATCAAAATAGTGGAATTGTTGGAATGGTTTACGTTTTTCATATACTATTCCATTTTGTTTTCTATATTCGTATGCATAATAATGATTAGCCTTACATAAACAAGCTGTACTTCTAAAACCAAAATCTCTTATTGCTGCATAATATCCATCACCACTATTGGCACATAAATTTAATATTTCCCAGAATGTTTTGTCTTGTAATGTACAGTTAATTGTAGGAGTTGAAGCATTCTGTGTTTTATCATTGATTAATGTATTGTATCCAGATAATAAAGTTTCATTACTTACTTCGTATAAGTTTTGTACAGTTTCTCCATCTTGGAATATATCTTGATATCTTCTGTTACCAAAATGATATATACCGAATGGATTATCAGCAAAGAAACGTTGTTGAGTTATATCTCTTATAACTTTTTGTACGCCATTATATTCTGCATTTAATAATTTAGCGGCTAAGTTTCTAGGACTTTCACCACCACGCATGAAGCTACCACGAATATCTTTGAACCAAGTTATATAATGTTGAGATGTTTGGAAGTTTTTAGCAGTTATTTCACCCAATGTATTAAGTGGATTACATAATTCATGTCCATCGCCTTGACATACAACACTTACTACTTCACCACAATCTACTTCTGCTATTTTACCATTAAAAGCTATAGGTAATTTTGCAGCATTAGAACCGTATCCTAGTCTAGCATGTATACGAACACCAGGAGATATAACAGTAGTATCTCTTAATTGTTTTCTCCTACGTATCATATCTTCTTTTTTCAATAAAGTCATTGGATGCAATAAACTATCATAAATATCTTTAACACCATATACGTCAACATATTGTTGATATATAGAGTTATCATATGTATCAGCATAAGACATATATAAATTACTCATAGTAAATGTACAAGTATCTGCAGGTATCTTTCTAGATTTAACTATTTGTATATCTGATATTGCTGACATATTATAGAAGTTATCAAATAATTTCCATGTACCTATTTTACGTCCTTCATCTATAAATACTAAATAATATGTAGGAAATGCTCTAAGCAATCTGCCACGTTTATCATTGACAAGCATATCGTAAAAACTATGTAGTACATATTGTCTAGGGTCATCAGAACATGCAGTAAAGGCTTCTTGCATTAATAAGTTATTAACTCTTTGAGATACTGATGCTGTATCTTTTGTACCATTAACATCATCTTCTCCACTGATAATATTCATTGCAGATAGTGTATTTAAAAACTTGTTAAATTTATCGTTAGTTTCACTATTACCTGTTAATCCAGTAGTCATAGAATTTAGCACGTCGTATTCTCTATTTCTTACAAATTTCATGATTCCATCGTCGTAACCAACTATCGCAGCTATAAATGGATATATCATTCTAGCACAATAAATTTTATTATATGTTTCTGGTAAGTTATCTAATATCTCTTGAATATCATCTAAGTTTGCACCAAAGTCTGCTGCCATATCGTTAGCTCCAGCTTTTGTTTTAGCATTATATTCTTGCACACCAGCAGTCATAGAGTTTAATTGTTGCTCTCTCATTTTATATTGTTCTTTTTCATTTTCTGAAAGAGAATCTTCTCCAGCCTTTGTAAATTCACCTCTATACTTTTCTAATGTTTTTTTGATAGAATCTTTTATTTTATCATAATCACCATGTATAGAATCTAATTCTGTAAAGAAATATCCTTCTATTATCATTCTTTTTAAATATAATAAAACTATTCTTAATTGAGCTATCGCATTGTTTGTTGGACAAAATGTAATTTTGTCTTTAAATGTTTTACCTTTTTCACTTCTGTGTCCAGCTTTATTATAATAAGGGTCTATAAAGGCATTATCTTGACAAAATACTTTGTCATCTTTTTCTAGTGTGTACATTTTAGTAACGCTTTTGTCTTTATACTTATATTGTACAGTTACTTGAGGTTGTAATTGTTTCTTTATATTTTCTGCAGAAAATGTTGATATGTTATTCATACCAAAACTTCCTCCACCTTTTGCTTCATAAATTTGTTTCATAAATTTATCATGATCACCATTGATTTCTTTACTATATAAATTTACAGATTCTTTTTTTAGATCAGTTCCTTTTACTGTGACTTTTGGTTCATTTTGATCATTATATTGATACGCTTTTGGTATATAACCATCTTTTGGTTTTTTCCATGAATATGCTGTAGCTGTTGCGTATAAGTAGCACAATAAATGTTGCATTAATAAAGGTTCATTATTCGCTTCTCTCCAGTAATCTTTTAGAAATATAGCATCAGGTGAAGAAGTAGTACTATGGACAGTATAAGAGCCTTTAAAATATTTTTCATGTTCTGCTTGGAAAGCAGAGAATGGACCTTGCAATACTACCTTTGGACCATTACCACCATTTAATAATTTAAATAGTTCTGCACCATCAGAATCATTAACAAATACAGCAACCAATGCCTTCTTGCATGCAGTCAAAACATTTTCGTTTTGCATATCATCAGATACATATGATATTTCTTTTTCTAATATTTTATCTATATAATAAAGTGCTTTGGATCTAGTATCATATATCTCTTGATATATTTGATTATCTTTTTCGTCTTCGTCAGCGTCTTTATCTAATCCAGAACATTTTAATTTTTCTACACCTTCATTAGTAGCAGGATCGGCTAGTACTGCGTTCCAATCATCTTTTAAACTCCAACCTTCTGTTATACCAGTTGCTATTAAATATTCAAGTGATGTACCTATATTAGCTATAGACTCCATATCTTTATATGCTTTTTGAGCTTTCTTAGATTTATATTTATCGTTTTTAGCTTGTTCTGATACATCTTCCATTACAGAATCATATATGTTAGCATAATCATTAGAGTTTTCCCATGTTGAACCTAATACTTCATCGAATCTTGCAGTCATTTTTATACCCATAGAATCTTCATAATTGTATCCAGCTTTTTTAAGCTTATCCATATTATCATCAGTTAAATAATTTTTAAATACAAACTTGTTTAACATTTCTTTTGTTAATTGAGCAGAATATTTAAATGAATAAATTATATAAAAATCTGGGTCAACAAATAATCTATCTTCATCTTTATATTTTAAATACTGCCATCCACAATTTGATAATTCATTAATAGTAGGTAAATCCAAGTCAGGATATAATTCTGCTTTACCTAATTGGGTTTGAAGATCAAACATATTAGTTATACTTGCTGCCACAGCAGTATCTGTGATTTGTCTTGATTCTAATTTTTGTAAAGCTTCTCTTTGTCTCAATGTTCTATCTACAGAAGTCATTCTGATATGTACTTCATATACGCCAGGGAATCCATCTACTGTTTCTATTTGTATAGAGTCCATTAACATTTCGTTTAATCCAAATGCTTGTAAATATGAGTTTTTAACTTTAAGAGGATAACATGGCATTACTTTACGATAAGTTTTTGTGTATTGAGAAACAACTGCTGGTAATTTATTAAGATTATAAATTACATCTTGTTCTACCATTGTAAATTTTGCTTCTACAACGATATCAGAACCACCCATGAATTGTGGGGCATAACCATCACATGCTTTTAAATACATTTCAGTAAAAGTATTAGACATACTAAATGTAATAGCATCTACATCTAATTTTTTACTGTTGCCATTTTCATCATAAAGATATGGTACAAATTTCATATATCTAGGGTCTTTGTACTTAGTATAATCAAACATTTTTTGATTATCACTTACAGAGTTGCCTCCTTCATTTCCATCGCCATATGCACCGATTATTTTGTCTAGTTCATCTCCATATTCAAAGCTAGCTGAGCCTGGAACATAATCTCCTAAATTCCATTCTGAATTAACATATAGTATAACAGAATCATCTTCTAAACATTTTTTAGAACTTGCTGCTCCTGTTAATTGCTTAACTACTTCTCTTACTTTTGTAATATCACTACAATCACCTGTTTTTAATTTTATAACTACCGGCCATTGTAACTTACCATTGCCTACATATGCTTCATCAACTCTTACGCTGTCTACTGCGACATTAGATCTTATTTTGTCTGCAATTTCTTTTTTGATACATCTATCTACTATATCTTGTCCTTTTTTGTAATTACGAGAACTTGCTTTTCTGATTTTTACATGACTATCTTTTACGTCTTTTAAATAATAATTAGATACTGATGCATTGCCAGAATTATCATTATTTTTGCTACTAGATTTCTTTGCTTTAGATTTACCAGTTGCATAATTTATTTCAACACCGTCTTGAACATTATAAATATATACATTAAATTTAACTCCTTGACCTTTATCTTCTACAGAGTATCCTTCCATGTGTACACCAGAAGCAACTAAGTTACTTCCACTGAATACTGGAGTGACTCTATATAGTACATGATTTCCTGTATTCTTTACATAACCTGCAACTAAATTTTCATAAGGAAGCATACCACTATTATTTAAAGCTTTAGTACCAGTAATTAAATTCTTTTCATTTGCATTTTGTCCTGTTAATTGATAACCAATTAAGTGACAACGATTGTATAGTTTTTTTCCATCTATAAAATCATATTTCGCATCATCATCCCATCCAGAAGGAGTAACACTACTTATATCTCCCCTGTCACCTTTAGGCATAATATCCTTACCTACATTAGCAAATGCAACACCACATCTTCCTTTACTATCTAAGTTAGAAAATTTTTGCCATGATGTCTTATCTTTCTTTTGCTCTGCAGTAAAGTTTGGTTCATTATTGTTGACGACTTGTATAAGTTTTCCTTTATAATTAGGAACGTTATCTACACTAGTTCCATCTTTATCTGTATGATCATTTTGATTATTGTATATATATGCGTCTGTATCTCTTAAAGATATATCTAAATCATTTATTCCGTATTTGCTATCTGACATTATATTCTTTTTAAGATTTGCTACGTTTTTAAGAAATTCTAAATCGTCCTTTTCTAATTCTAAATTTGCAACTTGTTGTCCACTATAATCGTATGCTTTCTTATATTGTAAAGCACTTTTTAACCAATTCTCATCAGGAATATAAAATTCCATATAATTATCAGTTAAATCTGTTGGTTGAAATTGATTTTTATAAGAATAGAATTGATTAGAATATTCAAATGAATTGAAATCAAATAATGCTAAATCTTCACCATGTATTAATGCTCTTTGATAGTAATATCTAAATAATTTCCATTCAAAGCATTTACCGAAAATTTGTTCTACTTGTGATTGCCCTAAGTTACTTAAATTATTTTCATCTCCATAATAATAAATAGGTAAATCAGGCATATATACTCTATAATTAAAGTCTCTTAATGTTAATGTTGCTTTTAATAGTTTAGGAAATCCATTTACTGTAGAAGCCGTAAAATTTACTAATGCAACAGCTTCTATGCCTAGAACATCATTTATATATGAATTCTCTATAGGTAAGAAAGGAGCCAATCTGAATTGAGAAAGTAATGCTCTTAATCCGTTCATTCTGTAATGAACCTTATTACCATTAGGTAACTCTTCTTCATATTTTATACCATTAATACCTGCATCTCCATAAAAATATAAATCCATTTCTATCAATTGTTCTCTGTTAGCTTTGTTCTTAGTCATTGTTCCTTTACCACGCATTACAGGAAATCTTTCATAGTCTACGCTATTTATATTTCTTATACTTTGTGGTGGTATTAATGCCAAGAAGTCACCTATCATGACTGTATATTCTTTAGCTTTTGTAAAATCTATTCCAGTTATTTTTTTATGTAATTCTATTTTATCACTATATGATTTATATCCGTCTAGGTCTTTTCCGTCTACATAATAGAATGAACTATGGTTATAAGAATTAATATTTGTAGCATTACAAAATCCATTACCTAAATCATTAGTTCCAGTAAGTTCATATGAATTTGAACCAGACATTATATACTTAGAAACATCTATCCATTGAGATCCACCATCTGTTTTAATTTTTGCATATAATGTACCTAGCATACGTCCATAACTATCTGTACCAAATGCTCTATAATTTAATCTACTATATGGTGTGCCTAGACCATTACAATCATCTATCCATGTTTGTATTAAGTTTTTTATATTTTCTGGAGCTTTATATAAACTTTGATACACTGTATATGTAGGATAAGTTTTAGTATAGCTTTGAGAGTTGGCATCTAGCACTAGCTTCCATTCAGAGACATTGCCATTATCCATTAATTCTTTAAGTCTATATTGTGCTTTGTAACCATCTAATACTGTATCTTTACTACTTGCATTAACATATACAACTGTTTTAGCCATATAGTCTTTATGGTTTTTTAAGCTTTCCATGCTTATATATTTAGTAGCATCGATACTGTTATTTATTTCATAATAACTTTTTTCTCCGTCATCTTCTCTTACATATACATCTATTTTTTTATTATCAGATCTATCTTTTATTGTCCACTTATCTGGGTCCTTAGATTTATTTTTATTAATATCATAAGTTAAAAATTGAGCATTGGTTCCTTTTGCTTTTAAATCTTTTAACTCCTTGATTGTCATACTTTTTATATTGTCTTTATTGTATATTAACATAGCCTCGTAGTGAGGAATTTCTGGAGCGTTATATCCAGCAAATCTAACAGAAATTTTAGATCTGTTATAACTATTAGATGAAGCTGCACATTTCTTTACTACATAGTCTTCAAAACTATTAAAAGTCGTATCGTCTATTGTAAAACTACCATTCGTATCCATATTTGATAAATAAAAATCTGCAGTATCTCCATCTATCTTATTATAAACCCAAGTAGATGAACCTGAACTTGGTTCACCAGGATCTATTACGAATACTCCTTTATCACTATAGTATCCGTTTTCAGTAGTAAATGGATTTTGAGAATAATACGCAGCATCCATGGCTTTATCTTTATCATTTAATTGTTTAGCTGTATCATCTAAAACATCAATGACACAATCTTCTTTTATCATTTCATTAAGAGTTGGCAAAAAATTAGTAATGTCTATAACATTGTATTCTTTTCTAGCTTGTTTCATTAATTTATATTTATTTGCCAAATCTTTTAATGTGTCTGCCATTTAATCACATCCTTTATACAAAGGACTAGGATTGACCTAGTCCTTATAAATTTATAAATAATTGCTAATAATATCTTGAATATCTTTATCTGAGAATCCACCACTATTATTACTTTTGAAATTCATGTTTATATTTACAGAACCTCCCACTGACGCTTCAACTGCTTGTTTCATGGCCTTTTTAGTATAGCGTTGACCTCTTCTTGAATCTGCTTTTATATTTATAATATATCCTTGTTGCTGAGGATTAGTTTGTGCATATCCACCTTGTTCATTAAAGAACGTAGGAAGAGGAGTATTTTTAACTTCTTGTGGTTTGTTTTCCATATTATCATTCTTTGGATCTTTTAATGGATTACCTGATGCATAACCACTTATCATTAAACCAGCAGCTAAGCCTAGAACACCCATGGCAATACCAGAGCTGCTTACATTTCCTAAAACATCTTTTGTTAAGTTTTGTACTTCTTTTGAAGCTGTTTTTAAATCTCTTATTCTTGGCTTCTCTATATTTCTATAGTTCACAGATTTTGGTTCTGGTATTTGTATTTTTTCTAATGCTTTTTGTCCAGTAACAATTCTATATGCTGTTGCATTATAAGATTCACTAGATAAATCATTAATATTAATATCTGCCATTCTTTGGAATGTACCACTACGTCTACCAAATACACCATACATTTGTATAGCCGCATGGCCTTCTTCGTCGTTATTAAGATTATGTATACCAGTTACAAATGCATCACCTATAAAATCTGCTTGTGCTTTTGCAGTGGCTTGTTCTTGAGTCAACATACCTTGAGCAGATTGAAAATAGGATTTCGCTCTTGCCTCTACTTGTTCTATTCCATATCCTGTAGGAGCACCTGATGATCTACCTATTGTACTTTGATATATTTCATTTATTTTACCTTCATCCATATAATCATATATCCATGAAGATACATCTGATTTTGTAGATTCTAGGCTAGAGCCTGAAGGAAATTTTGCATTAGATATAAATTCTGATACATTCTTTAAACGTGTATCACCAGGTTCGAACACTTTCTTTTTAGAAGATATTACGTGTTCTTCTAATTCATATCCTACCTTTTGTAATACTTGATTAACAAAACTTGCTTGATTATCTCCAGATTTAGTGCCTAGAACATCACTAGATGCTTGTCTTATAGAATATAGTGCAGCATTGACTTCACCGATTACACCTTTATTAGATTTACTAGTAGCAGTTTGATTATAAATATCTGCACGTATTCTGTTGATAATAGTATCTTGTGCTTCTGCTAGACTTGAAGATAATATAGGTTTCTTAGACGCTTTGTCTTTTTCAAATATACTAAGCATTTCATCTAATGCTTTATGTTGTTCTTCACCATATTTAAAATTATGTATATTAAGACTGCCTTCTCCTGCTGATACTCTATTAAACAAATCATTAAGATGCGTATATTCATTAAAGTTTACTCCTGTAGATTTAACTAAGTTTTCTTTATTTGCAAATATATCTTGCATCATGTTATTGATCTTATTTGTGTTTTCCATTAAGAATGAAGTACCACCATTAGTATCTAAACGTCCTGGTCCTTCTTGTAGATTGGTTACTCTAATTTTACCTAATATAGATTTACCACCTTCAACTTGAGCACTAACATTAGTCATACCTTCTACAAATACAGCAATAGGTTTATCTGGTTTTATACCATTTGTTTCTCCACCACTTATTTTAAAGTTTTTTGCTTCGTCTTTAAACATTGTAGGAATAACAAATTCAGCTACGTTATCTATATTTCTTTGAGCTTCCATAGTAACGCTAGCTTCATATTTTCTGAATTGATCATAAACTTCTTTAGCTTGATCTTCTGTAAGTTTATTATTAATTTGTTCACCTAGAGTCATTATTTTATCAACTGTTTTATCTCTAAGTTCTTCTTCAGTTAATGATTTATTTGAACGTGTAGCAAGATCTCTACTGTAATTGAATTGAGCATAGTTTATACCATTATGTTCTACTAACATTTTAGAAACAGAGTCACCATCTGAGTCCCCGTTCATTTTTAACATTGTCCATTCAGCCAAACTTACACCATTGTCTGGTCTAGATTTGTCTAAGAACATTCTTACATTTTGAACTGAACGATCTATGATATTTGGATATCTGTTTACTAATTCCATAGTACCATTTTCTTCTAGGTAATTTTCCATTTGCTTTCTGTTCATATTCATTGATTGTAGAACTTTTGGATCGAAGAATCCCATTCTTTCAAATTCTCCTACACCAGCAACTCCATAATCAAAGAACACTCCGTCTTTAAGACCGCCTCTTTCCCATTGAGCAAGTGTTTTACCATTTATTTTTGCTTTTGATTTAAAGCTATTCTCTTTAATATTTCGATATGCAGGAAGGTCAATATTATCAGGAATAGGTAAAGCTGATTTTGGATTAGTAAAAGAAGATACTGTCATGGCATCATTTGTAGATAATAATTTAGTACGAGTGTATGGAACATTTACTTCTATTTTACTCATTAAACCTAATTCGCCTTGTTTAGATACAGCTTTGTTTGATGCTTCTTTTATTTCATTGACTTGATCAAGTATCTTTCCTTTTAGATTCATTATATAATTATCATCTGTATTCTTGGGGTCTCCTACGTAATTATTATATTCTTCCCAAGCTCTTGTTAAAGCATTGTATTGTTGATGCCAATTTTTACGTATTTCTTGATTTCCTGCATAAGAACCCATGCCAGGAACTGCAACTTTTATATTATTAAATTCTTTACCTAGATCAACTATATATCCTCGATTAACCAATCCATCTAATTGTTCATTAACTCTGCCGAAAGAGTTTGCAAATTCTGATATTGGTACAGGTTTAAAGCCATAATTATCTAATAAATCTTTTTCAATAGTATGAGACATCGCATTATTATAATTATAACTTTTCCAAACACCCTGAAGACCGTGTATTCTTTCAGCTGATTCAACACCTAAATCCATATTCATGTCTTTTGTTACTAAATCAAATATGTCAGAATATTTAGAATATCTCTTATCTTGCAACATATCTTCAGTAAGCTTTTGTTCTTTGGTAGGATCGTATGTCATAAGTCCTTTTATATTTTCTAAGAACCCATGGTATACATTATCTGATTTCAAGTCTTCTTTAAATTTCCAATTTCCTTTATCGTCTTGAATCATGTATTCTCTAGCAGCATCAATAAACTTTTGGTTTATTCTACCTTCTTTAACAGCTTTGTTAAAATCATCTTCAGCTACGGAATCTAGTTTGTATCCACTAAGTATATTTCTATATTGATCATCTATCTTTATTCTTTTTGAATAAGGTTCTTCACTAGTTATTCTGTCTTGTAATGTATTTATTTCTTCTTTAAGGCTTTTTGCTATATCACTAGCTCCTTCGCCTTCTTGTTTAAGTCTATCGTATTCTGCTCTTTTTTCTTGAAGTTCTTTTTGGGCATTCAAGAAATCTTTTGATATATAAGATTGAACTTCACTATCGTTGTAAAGTTTAACATTGGTATTTTCATTAACGCCATATGCAATTCTTACTACTTCGCCATTTATTTTTTGTTCATATGTACGAAGATTACCTAAGACCCTCAAATGTCTTTCTAGCTCGCCTTTTTTATTGTATGTATAAACCATACTATATGACATTCTATCGTCCATATCGGCATTTGCTTTTACTAATTTTTTATCTATAGCATCTATTAATTTATTAAATGACTCTTGATTAAAAGAACTATAGTTATCAATTTCTGCTTTAACAGGTTCATCTATTATATATGAAGTTCCTTCTCTTCTTAGAGTATGAGCAACTTGTCCTTTACCATTTATGTGCTCTTGTAGGAATTGAAACTCTTTGTTATTATTGATCATATCAATAACCATATCCATACCAGCCATATATTGTTCTTCTTTAGAACCACTGCCGTAATATTTTCCAAGTAATTCTGTGGCCTTAGATAATGTACCAGAGTTAGTTGCACCAAAGTTTTTATGTCCTATGTAATTATCATTAATAACTGCAGAGACATTTCCTTTGAAGATACCTTTTTCTGAGAATATCATTCTACTTAATTCATGTTGTTCAGTTTTAGCCTTGCCTAATATAAGATTAATAAATTCGTCTAGGCTATTAATATTGTCATCACCAGCTTTAAAACGAAGCGCTGGTACACTATAGTCTTTATAAAAATCATATAAATATGCACCTAATGCTTCTTGTGTTAAAGCATAATTACCTGTAAGTTTTTCAGCTTGTGTACCTTTTAATACACTTTCTACTCTCCAGTCTAATGAACCAGTTTTAGCTAAAGGAATATATGACATACCCTTATCAGAATTACCCATTTTTATTAATTCTGAAGCGTTTACATTATGGACTTCAAATGTTCCTTTAACATCTTTACCTATATCGCTAAGTAATAATTTGAATAATCCTTCGGGTCTTCTGTAACCCTTTATAAGCTCTTCTGCTTCAGCAGCTGATTTACCTTGAAGTTCTTGTTTAACTTTTTTACTTAATAGTTCAGATATTTCTTTTTCTGTAAGCTCTACATCTTCTTTAGTTCTTAAATGGAAGTTTAATACACCATTATCAAACTTAGAACCAAATGGAAGTATTTGGTCACCATAAGAAGAAGATGTTTTAAATATTCCTTCTCCTCTATGTACTATTGAACCATATGATTTTTTATAGTTTACATTACCACTGTCATCAATAGTCATAGTACCTAAGTTTTGTATCGCTTCTCTTACTTTGTTATTTGCCTTACCAGTTCTTACATCTGACTCCATAGTTTTTAAGGCGTTGTCTAAATCTTTTAATGAACTTAGTTTTTGTATGTCTTGAGGCATTGTACCATATACGGCATCTATCATTCTAGAGTCTACTAATCTAGATTGTTCAAATGTAGAGCCAACATATGTATTGTATATCATATCATAAATATTTGCTGCTTGACTTGAATCGATAGATAACCCATCAGAGAACTTATAATTTTTTAGCACTCTTTCTCTTTCCATTGCAAAAACATTATTTAATCCTATAGTACCTAAATGTGCAGCACTATGAGTAAAATCTGTTTGAATACCTATTGCTTTATCTAGTCCGACATTTAAATTTCTATATATATTTTGTACTATATCAGTATCTTCTATTACAGAACTACCAATTAATAAATTTTCATATACATGTTTTGTATCTTCTACTGTGTTAGAACGTAAATATTTTGAATTTAATTGAGATACTACAGTTGGTCTACCTTGATTATCAAATAGATTCATTGTATTACCTATGACACGAGAATTTGTAGTATAAATACCTCTAGCTACGTCAGTGTCTTTATTTGTCATAGCAACTGTTTTTAATATCTCTGATATTGCAGGAGCATTAGGATCATTTTTGTCTACAAACTCTTGCATGATTGTAGCTACATCTGTAACTGACATTGTTCTTAATATAGGAGACAATTCTTTAGGATCTAGTTGACTAAGAGTCTCTACATAGTTTTGTATATTTGTAGAATTTAATTTCCCACTAGATACTAATTTGCTCCATATAGCTTCACCTTCTGGAGTTGCATCTTTTCCAAATATATAAGAAAATACACCATCTGCTTGTGAAAAATCTATTTTTGAATTTCCAGTTAAATAATCTTTTATAGAGAAATTCATTAAAGCAGATTCTTTATATTCACTAGCGTTTCTAATCATTCTTTGGTTTATAACATCTAAAATATTAGGATTGTCATTGTCAAGGGCAACATTTACTCTTTTTAGTATTCTATTCTTTTCGCCAAACTCATCGCCAAGATTTGTTCCAAGACGTATCTTGCCTGTCTTTTTATCAAAATATACAGCTTCATGATATTCTACATTAGTTCCACCATATGTTTGTAGATACATATTGGTTCCATCCATTTTTAAAGTAGGAAGCTCTGTTATTACTTTTGATTCACCATTACGTGTCATTGTTAATCCGCCAGTCATTCTATCAAATGTAACACTTGTACCAGATTTATCTAAAGCTTCCATCAAGTCTTCTACAGTAGATGTCATACGTTTTTGAAAATCTTCATATAATCTAAATGCTCGATCTTGATCTTCTTTGTATTGGAAACTATTGTTAGTAAGTTTGCTTTTATCAAACATACGATTAGCTACTATTTCGTTAACTAAACTAGATTTATTTTTATCTGTAAGACTTACTACTTTTATATTTCTTAATATCTTTGAAATATCATCTTCGCTCATTTCATTCATGACTTTTGCAGAGCTACCTCTAATATTAATAATTTTTGAATATCTTGGTTTCGTTATTCCGACTTTAGCGTTTTTTCCGCCTCGTTTTATTTTTTTAACTGTATTAATTAATTGTTCAGTACTATCTTCTAAATCAAAATCTTCATTTTCTAGTACATCTTCTACCATGCTAACAAAACCTTGGTTTTTAAATAATTCTTTATGAGCACGTCTATCGTTATTTATTTCTTTTATAAAATTAGAAAATGCTGCACGTTGATAACGATATTGTGTTTCGGGATTTCTTACTTGAACATCTTTTGTAAATTTTCTAGTTAAATCATTTAAAAACATAGAAGTTGGATTTGACTTATTAACATCTAAAGTTATATAATCATCAACTGAATTAAATATGCTAAACTTTTGTACCTTACTATTTTTTTGTCCTAGATAAAAATTTTTGCCTAGCTTAAAATCATACATGCTGTTAAGTTCATGCATAGTTCTAGCATCTTTTGTAACATGACTTACTTCTTCTAGTGCTTTTTTAGTATTGCCATGTGTTTGTTCTAAGACTATATCTCCTAACGTAATTTCGTTAAGTTCTTTAAAAACATCGTCTACTTTTACTCCATTTTCTGCTAATTGATTATATATTTCTCTATATTTAGTTTTGTCACCAACTTTGATATTGCTTTTTGTTTTTGCCATAGTAATTAATACATTTTCATAATAATCTTGTAATTGAACTACTCCACTTAATGCATGTATAGAATTAATTGCAGTTGAAGGTAAAACAACTTGTTGTTGAGAGCTCTTTTGGAAAAATCCAATATTATTTTTCATTATTTGTTCTATTTTTTGATAATCTTTTTCACCAAAACCAAATTGCTTATTCTTACCTTTTGATAAATAAAGTCTAGCTAAACTATCATTGTCTTTTATTAATTCTCCATAGCCATTAGTTTCCATTTCTTTTATAAAGTCTAATGCGCCTGATATTTTTTTCGCAGAAGAATTACCATATAAAAAATTACTAGCTTTGTTAAATAAATATTGATCTTCCATGTATGATGCGTAATTTTGTATTTTTTCTGCATCGGTCATATTCTTCCATTCTTTATTTACTCCGTATGCGCCTTTTCTATTTCTCCAAGCCACTTTTATTAGGTCTTCATTATCAGGATTCAAACTGAAATCTTTAAAATCATCATCGTAATAACCAAGTACTGAAAAATTACTATTTAAAAATCCTAGCATTTCATTTTGTGTACTAAATGTTTTATATACTGAACCTTCGTTTGATATTCCATCTAATTGATATTCTCCGGGCACTATATTAAATTTTGCAACATACATTTTTCCGTTGCTGTAATCTGGTAAGTCTATCCCTATTTTGTCATAAAATTTTGATGCATCTATAGAAAAAGTATCGTTTAATGTATATAAATTATTCTTTCTAATTCCACTAAAAGGAGCCACATTAATTTTATCATGTCTAAGTTTTCCATCAATTATAGAATGCCCAGAAGAAAAATATATATTGTTACTAGTATCTGTTACAAAATCAAGTACATTTCTGTCACTATTAAACATAGTACCTTTATTAGCCATTAGGACAGTAGTCTGATCTATTACGCTTGATTTGTGAACTTTATTATCAGTAACTCCTTGGAACAAATGTTCGAATAAGGATTGTCCATTCAATGTTGAACTACCACTTAAAAGCATAGCATGTACAACTTCTGTATCTGCTAAGGCAGCATGCGATGCTTTTTTCATTAGTTCTGGATAGAATCTTTCACCTAAATACTCTTGTTTATTAACTTGTAAACCGTGTATTTTATTAAAAATATTTGTACCTAATAATGATTTATTTCCATAATAATGAGTATATGCTCTGGTTAAATCTTGCATATCTATAGTATTTCTTTCGTTTAGATGAATACCTATTTGTCCTATATTAGATACTCCAAATAAATCTTTTGCATAAGCTAAAGCGTCTTTGTTGCCCTTTTGATTCAACATATATTGTAAAGATGAATTTATAGTTTTGTTATCGAATTTTATTATATTATATCCATTGACAATACCTTTTCCTCTTGCTAATGAATTTTGAATATCGTATAAAGAATCTATGTATTCTTTTAAATCTGCTCTTATCTTTAAGTCTTTTCCACCTACATTTACAGTTTTAGTTTGAACTCTAGACCCAGCTCTTTTTAATTTTCTATAGCCTGCTTCTATCAAATCTTTATCATAAATATTTGTAATATCGTCTATACTAGCGATACTATTGACTTGACTATATCCTTTAATTGGATCAAATCCTATAGTAGTTTTGCTGTGTCCATATAAAGCAAAACGTTCTAAAGATACTCTTAATGAATTATCGTTTTCTATTAATCTTTGTCCAGCTTTACCTCCGTTTAGGGCATCCATTATACGTTTGTATTCTGTATCGTATATACTATCTCCAGTTAATAGCACGTTAGTTTTTATTGTTTTAGAAGGATTTGATAAATCAGTTGTTACTTTTGCAAACTCAGTTACAAAAGATGGTCTCCAAACATTAGATGAACTTGTTGCCCCTAATGTTTCTGTATCTATAGAATGTATAAAACCTTCTTTATTGCTTATCATTTTATTTAATTTGTTACGCATAAATTTCATATCAGATACAGATGCATTTACATTTACTCCACCGTAATCTGTATAAGACATAAATGTATTAATTGGATTTACTGCTTTATTAGATTCTAATTTAAAAAAACCTTTATCGTTTAATATATCAATAACATTACGTAATTTTATATCATCATGTTTAGATGATGAAGATGATGAATATTTCTTACGTGATGATGGCACATAAGTTGTACTGTTTGCATTATATAATGTTCTTGATGCGTTTTCTTGTAAATTAATACCAGCAGCCATTATCTTATGAGCTTTTACTTTTTCATAACGATCTATTTTATTATTTAATTTGTCTAAGATTTTTTTCTCTCTATCTGACATTTTACTAAGATCTGGTATCGTATTTATGAAATCTCTCTTTTCTTTAACTAAATCTTCTACTTTAATAATTGCTTCGTCTACGCTTTTGCGCATTTCTTGTTTATATTGTTCTAAAACCAAATCATTGGTAAAAATATTCGTATTATTTTTGTCTTTAAATTTAATAGCCAATAATATGCACCTCTTTTCTATAATATTTATTACATAAAAAATAAGCAGAAGTGTTACCTTCTGCTTTAAAATAGATTTGACATTACAGATCGTACAGCGCTATAAGCATAATATCCTGCTGCTTTTTTAGTATCATCTACTGTACCAGTAACATCAGATACGAACCATAAACCAGGTCTTGATGTTTGCTCTACTGTTACATTTGATGCATTTAATCCTACACCATGCATTGCTGCTGTTATATTGGCTTTACCGAATATAGCTCCGCCTCTATTTCTTCTGTCATAATGTTTTATTTCTGGAGCCATTTCATATGAAGCTTTAGATTTTTCAGAATCATAATATCCAAAATCAGACATTACCATACCTTCATTTTCTATAGTTTTTATTTTAACATGTTTCATATTGATGTTAGGTTTCCAACCTTTCCATGCCATAGAAGGTAAATCATGACTTTTAAAATATTTACTATTTGATTCTAATTTATCTGGTTTTTCACCCCAAGCAATTTTTAATGGTTTTTGCAAATATTCAGGAACATATTTTAATATTTCTTTTTGTTCTTTCTTATTTGAAATATCCATGAATGCTTTAAAATGATCTTTATATTGATCTGGTATAGAAGCTAATATTTCATCTTTCGTAGCAGTTTCGCTTAAGCCGTAAATAGTAGATTCTGCTTTTTTCTTATAAGCTACGGCAGCTTTAGTGTATTTACCACCCTTGAAGAATACATTAGTTTCTTCTTCTAATGCCATTTTCTTTTGTCTTATTTCTTCTATTTCATATTGATTCTTTGTAAGATCTCCTCGTTGTTGTTCTTGTAATTTCTTTTCTTTTCTATTAAGCTTTGCAATTTTTTTCTTATTTTTGTCTATCTCTTTAAATATTTGTCTTACAGGAGTTCTTTCAAAGAAAGCTGCTCTTGCACTAGCGACTTTATATAAACCTTCATATTTAATATAATTTAATCTATCGAAATATTCATCTAACTCCCATTTCTTTTTAACATAATTAGATACATGAGGTTTAAACATTTTATCTTTATCGAACCCTGGATTTTTTAGAGCAGATAAACCTAGACCAATACCAGCACCTATTATTGCACCTTTTTTAGGGCTTAAATCTTCTAGTGCTCCTCCTAGTTTAGCTAGTTTCTCTGCTGTTGTCATACCAGCTAATGCCATAGAAGCCGTAGACTTAATAGGATTATCTGCGTTATCCCATGCATATTTAACAGCTCCTAATGCAGTACCTATTTCTGCACCTACTTGATATGCTGTTTTAAAATTACGACGATCTTTCCATACGTTTGCATTAGTCATACCTGTAAGGAACATTGCAGTTGATCCACCTACAAATGCTGTAGGATTTAATGTAGCAGTCAATGCAGAACTAGCAAAATGCAATCCTTTGGATTCTATCTTATTAGATACATTGCCAAAGTGATACATAGCATATCCTAAAGACAATGCTTCATTCACTATACTTTTATCTGATTGTCTATTAAAGGCAGGTTCTATAAAGTTCATTATAGGATGATCCCATGTTTGGAAACTATGACCATAGATAGATTCACTTTTATATGATTCTAATGGAGATTCCACTTTCATAAACTTATTATGTATTAGTGGTATAGGAGCATGAGCAACTAATTCAATTGCCGCACCTAAAACTTCTTGAGTACCAGATTGTTTACCTAGAATAGATAGTGCAGAATTGTCTTCTTTATCTTCTTCTGCTCCACCTTGTTGTAATAACTCTTGATTTATATTTTCTGATTTTTTATATATTACAGCTCTCTTTGTTGATTCATTAGTGTCTTTATCATAATTTAAATCCTTGTTTGTACGGATAGTGACTTTATCACCTGGTTGTATCATTTCCTTTAGATATTCTTGAGTATCTTGGTTTGTTTTAATACCAGCTAATTCTACACGTTGGTTATTACCAAGAGTTAATGAACCATCTGTATTTATTGATTTGACTACTGCATCTTCATATTTAGTATTGTTATGCAAATATTTATAATCAAAGAATTCATGTTTACCAGACATCTTAGCAGTACGAGCTGCTATATCTTCCATTTGTTTTTGTAAGTCTGGATCAGTAACTGTATTTTCAGCTATCTTTTTCCATGTTTTATATTCTGCAGAGTTTGGAGCTATGTCTGCTAATATTTTATATCTATCAAATGCACCATAATCACCAAATTGATCTGGATGCAATGCATTTAATGTTTCATAGCCTTTACCTGGTAGGCGCATTTCACCTTTAGGTATTTGAGTAAATGGATCACCAAAATGATATGAATCTGGAATCCAATCAGGCATATTGTTTCTTAATGGATTTATATTAACTCTACTTCTATCTTGATTAGGGAAGAAACGACGAGCAATTTCCATTACTTCTCCACCTACACCGCCGATAGAAGAATCCCAGAATCCTCTAGTAAATGAAGTCATATTACCAGCGTTTTCATATCTATATGTATAAGCTTTTTCTCCAAAAGTATTTTCTCCTAAAAATCCATATATACCAGTTAATTGTTTTAAACTATATATAGCATCTTTTCTATAATCGCTTAACACACTTTTATTAACCATGCTCTTAGTATCCATATCAGTATAGTAATTTTCATCGGATCTAAGTTTTTCATTAACTAAGTTTCTGTATATATAAACTCCTTGAGATTTATCTGGACCAGTAGATGCTCCTACATTTCTTTGATATGCAACTTGAGCTTTACGATGACTTACTTTATTTTTTATCGCTTCATTTATAGATTTGACTACTCTTACAGCAGCAACTGAACCTTCACTCATTTGTCCTTCTTGGGCATATCTGGTTAATTTATCTATAGTTTTATCTACTTCTTGAGTAGTACCAACAGCTTTTCCATATTCTGCTTCTTGATATGTTTGACCATTAGGAGTTTCATAATCCTTTAGGTTTTGAACAGAATCCATATAGTCTGTTCCTTTTATATGACCACTACCATTACTAAATTGAACATTAACTTCGTCTGGTTCTGGATTACCGTATGGAATATATTCTCCATTTCTTATATCTGTTCCTCTGGCAATTAATAAATCTTCATTTTCATTTCCACGTTGTTTTATACGTATATTTAAATTTTCTATTATAGCTTTTGCATCTCTACCATCTTTACCTAGTCTGTGTTTAACCTCTGGCAACATACGTACTGGTTTTAATGCTTGACCAATAGTAGGATTTAATATTGCACCCCATGGTGTACCTTCACTAAACATTTTACCAGTAAGAGGATAAGGTCTATCATTTTCTTTTAAATGATATTTTTCTAACCAATATGGATCTAATAATCTTCTAATAGGAGCCAATGGATGTTGTGGAGTTGGTATCCAACTATGTGCCCATTTTGCATCCACTGAGCCATATACTGATACATCATGATAATCGCTATGAGCTCTCTTTAACCAGTTAGGTTGGAAATAATTGATATTACTTCCTCTGAATTCAGATGATGAACCGAATGTCCAAAATCTTCCGCCTCTGACTGGTGAATATCCATTATCGTACCAGTCTTGTTCCTCTTCGTAATTATTGAAGTGTCTTTGTCCAAATAAGTATTCATGCATTACAGAAGTTTCTGCAACCCAGTTAAAGGCACTACTTAAATGCATAGCATCTAAGAAACGTCTACCGGCCATATCTACATTTTTTAATCCGTTAGCTGCTGCACCTACTAATGATACACCAGTTAGTTTTTCAGATTCATAATTTAAAACACTACCTGCTTCATAAATAGCCATTACTGGAAGTATACGCTTCAATGCTATATTTTTTGCAGTTTCTAAAGGTGATGCAGTTGATTTATCAGATAGTCCTAGACCTATGGCATCTAGTCCTAAATCTAATCTGTCTATTAAATATTGAATACCTAATGTAGTTTCTGTAATAGCCCCAGCATTATTTCTACCAGCATTAAGACTAGTAAAGAATTCTTTAGCACCTTTAGTATTAATTTTAATATCATTATTTATATCTTCTATTAAGAATTGACCTATTATGCCTCTATCATTAACGAATGTCTGTTTAGCAAATGGGTCACCTATTATTTCGTTCATGTCTTTATCGAATTTATTACTAGATAAACCAATATCTTTTTTCATAAACTCAATATCAGCGTTTAATTCGTCTTTAAACGCAGCATTATTATCTATTCTTTCTAGGAATCTTCCTAACTTATTATCTGTAAAGACTGAACTTATTTCATCAGAATACTCTTTTACATCATTAGGTCTTATATCTTTTTCATACATTGCAAGTACATTAATATCTTTTAATGCACCATACTCAATATTTGTTAAGTCTTTATTAAGAGAATTTATTAAATTTATAGTGTTACTATTTGTAAGATTTTCAGTATTATCAATGTCTTGAAATACATTTTTTAATACTTCTATTCTCATTTGTCCATGAGCATTTAATGACACATCTTCATCTATAGCGTATTCGCCTAAGAATGTAGTCATAAAATTAGCTCGTTCAATGTATTTTGTTTTTACGTAATCTTCTACAGAGTCTGGGTTTTGTTTGTATTGCTCTAATAAGTTTACTAAATTTTTATTTCTTATTGATCCCTTGTTTGCTTCTATTGTCTTAAATATGTTATCCAAATCTTCATTGCCTAGTAATTGATCAAGTAATGTTTTGTTCGTATCACTTAAATATTTGCCTTCTTCATGATTTAAGACAGTATAAATCATATTATCAGTAACGCCTTGTATTCTGTTATTTAACATATTAAACGTATAGTCCATGTCTTCATAAATATCTTGCATTACTGTTTTGTCTAAATTTCCTAAGTCACTCTTAGAAACGTCACTATCAATTAAAAATTTTCTAGTATTTTCTATCTTATTCATTCCCCATGAAGGGTCATTGAATCTACCGAATTTTCTTTTTAATCGTGAGATAAAAGTTCCTTTACCTTCTTGGTTAAAGTCTAATAACTCAGAAAAAGCATCATCATTTGCTTCAGGTCTATATAAGTCACCAGCACCAAGAAGTCTTTTCATCATTTTTTCTTTATAGCCTGTTACTACTTTTTGTTTCTCATAATCATAACTTAATGCAACATTACCAGATGAGTCTTCTAATATATCTCTAGTGATACCGCCGATGTTAACCATAAGACCTCTAGTTATATTATCAAAATCTTCATCGGCAATATTTCTTGTTTTCTTTTGTAAAGCTGCTGCACTAGAACGAACTCCTGATTCAATAAAGGCTATTGCTGGTTGTTCATTATCATCAATACCTTTAAATAGAATTTGTCCAGGCAAAGTATTTTTTAAAGTCTTGCCGACTTTATTAAGTAAGTCGGATGATTCTGAAACTTGGAAAAAGCTCTTTTCTCCTAATTCATTAAAATCATAACGAATAGTGTCGTCTATTACTATATCTTTTAAACCAGGATCTTTTTTGACTTTGTCAATTAATAAATCTAAATTTTTTCTAATATCAAATTCTTGAGTCCTATTTTGTTCGACCTTTTTACCATTGACTGAAACTTCATCTATTAAATTAACAAGACTTTGTTGTAAATCAGCGTTATCAAGTAATGATTTACCATTATGATCTATTTCTACTAAATCACCTAATGTTACAGCTTTGCTACCTTTTAATAAGAGTTCTGAGTCTAAATCTACACCAAATTTTTCTTTGGCTATTTTATCTATTTTCTTAAATCTATTCTTCTTTTTGTTTCCGCTCATTCTACTTAAGCCTTCTGAAGATAATGCCTCATCTTTGACTTGAGTCTTAATTAAGTTACCGTATTTCTTCTCGGCTAAGATAGTTTCTGCTTTTCTTCTATTTTTTAAAGTTGTAACTTCTTTAACAAAATCTATTTGAGTATCTAAGTCTATACCTTGTTTACCAAATGTCTTTGGAGATATGAGCGCAAGCATAGTATCATTTGTTATTTTACTAACATCTGTTTTTTCGTTAACTTTTGTATAAACGTTATTAACTAATTGTCTTAGTTTATCGTCAGATAAGTGTTTGAAGCGTGGATCTTTTCTAAATTTTTTAAACGCCTCTTCTTTTAACTTTGGATCAACTACATGTGTTTTAAGCATAGTTCTTCTACTAGCACCGTCTGTAGCTAATACAATATCTTTAATATTTTTTAACGTTCCTCGTTTATCTGACAATGTTATTCTTCTGTTTCTATTTTTTAATCTATTTTCTTCGATTCTTTTTTTTAATATTGAACCTTTTTTACCTATATTTTTATCGTAAGCTTTTTTTAATGCGTTAAAGTCTTTTTTATTACTTGCTAAATCCTTACGAAGATCATTAGCTATAGGTGCTATAGCTTCAGTGACTTCTCCAAGATATCTACTTAAACCAGACTGATTTAAAAAAACTGCTCCAGCACCTACAGCCAGAGCAGTTCCACCTGCCTTAAGAAAACGCTTAGATCTGGAATCGTCACGTCTACTATCTAATCTTTTTTTTGACGCATGTTTACCTAACATATGTTATCACCTTATTTTCTTCTGCCCCAGTTCGGTCTAAGAGCAGGTGGATCTTTGTATTCATGTGGTATTCTACCAGTGTAAGCATAATCTGTTGATTTATCAAATTGAGGATAACGTCTATAAAAATCATCCATTGCTTGTCTTTGCTCAGGTGTCATTTTGCTTATAGGTTTATCTTTCAAACTTGTATCCGGCAAATCATACTCTATACTTTCATCACGTTGAGGACTAATTGGTTCTGGCTCAACTTTAACTTTTTGAGCAATTTTTTCAGCATCATTTTCTTTAGGTGAGTCATTCGTATTTACACCTTTAATTGCTTCGACTAGATCTATTAATTCAGAATTTTCTTTCATATTATTAATAACCCATTCTGCCCTAGAGAATAATTTACAAAATTCTATCATATCTAAGTTTTCCAATTCATCTATTTTATATGCTGGAAAAGCTTTAGCTATAATACAGGTCATCTGATTATCTATATACTCCATTTCTTGTCTAAAGAATGTAATTAATTGAGCGATATCATCTTGTTGGATACATGATTGTTCAATTATTTTTTCATATATTTTATCTGGCAAACTAGCAACGCAATTGTCTAAATCAAAGTTAGGAGGATATAATATACATGTTCTGCATATTGTATCTTTCTTTTCTATATTAGACGTTGTTTGATCGTTATCTATTTCTTTGAACTCTTTTCTTGTTAATGGTCTTGTAATGAATATATCATTATCAATTGCAAAAGTTTCAATATTCTTGTATTGTTTTGAATACTTGTCTATTAGTGCTTCAAGAGTATTAATAGCACTATAATTACTTGATCTAGTTTTCATATTATAGTTTAGTTATAGTTCTTTCTTGATCGCTTAAGAATCCTGAAACCTTCATGCATTCGTCACATATTACTTCTGCTACACCGGCATATCTTTCTAGTAATGTTTCTGCTTCTTTTGCAGAAGGATAAATTATAGAATATTTAGCTACTAAATTTTCTCTTTTCATTAGTATTAAATCGTCATCTTCGTCTGATTGTAGAGACATAACTTCTTTATATTCTTTTCTGCTTAATGGTTTAAATATAACTCTTTGGTCTGCTATTTCTATTTGATAAATAGTACCATATTGTTTTTTTAATTTTTGAACCATTTGATCAAATTCTATAGAACTTGTATCTAATATTTCTTCTGTTTGAGTATTTGTTTTTTCTGTAGTTTTCATTTATGTACCTCCATTATTTAATAGTGCTGCTAGTCGAATAGTTTATAGATATATCTTTTGAAACGTCTATTGTTTTTCCATCAACCTTTAAAGTAAAAGATATTGTTGCTGATGCTGTTTTACTTGGATTTTTAGTAAAATATGCATTCATCTTTTTGTTTATAGGTCTTGCACCTTGCCCAGAATTTTTAGACAAATCTATATCGACTGCATATTGCATTGTTTCAACTGAATCATCTGTTTTATCTTTAAAATATTTTCCTTGCAACGTTGTTTTTGTGCTAAAATTAGTTCCATTATAACTAGTTATTTTATAATTTTTAATATCCTTATCTGTTATTTCAACAATAGCAGTTGAACTACAAGAAGACAAAATTTTATCTGATACGTTTTGTGTATTTTCTATCATTATAGTTAAAGTAGGAACTGTATTAGCTTTTGAATATGTTGCTTTATATTTAAAGTCATTTATTATTTTTTCTATTTCTTTATTACTATTACCAGAGCTAGAGTTTCCTTTATTACTGTCATTAGAATTATCTTTATTACTGTTGTTTGAATTACTATTGTTACTTCCACTATTTCCGCCACTACTATTACTACCATCGACTATATTATCTATAAAATCTTTTGCTATAAAAGAGTATACTTCAAGAATTGGTTCTCCAGTTTTAGCACTTAGCGCCACTCCTGTATTATTTATTTGAACTCCACATATAGTTTGTACTGTAGCGTTATAAGAAGGCGATTCTTTTTTGTAATCTCCATAACATAAAGTTATATCAAAATTTTTATTGTATATAGCAGAATTCTTTTTATCTCCTCCAGGATTATATTTTTGTTCATCAAAATCTATTTCATTATAAACAGAATCTGGTATTTCTGATAATACATTGCTCATATATTCACCGCTAGTAAAGTTTATAGCAAAAGTTCCTTGTACTATTCTTTGGCCTGGAACTATAACATCTGCATAAAACTTATTGTAGCTAAATATAGGTAGTTTTTGTTCTTCTACTGAAAATTGAAATTCTACCATATCCTCTATTTTCTTGTCTCCAAAATATATATCAGCATCAATATTAGAAAAAAATCTTTTTATTCCAGATGATGTTTTAACGGTACTTGTAAAGAATTCTTTATTTCTTAAATTAGTACCATATGTATAATAACTAGAACTCATTAATCAAGCACCTCCGTGAAGTTTAATTTATAAGTATAAATCTTATTGTTAATATTATTTTTTAATAAAAATCCAGTTTTAATCTTTGTACTTTTATCTATTCCGTAAATTATAGTATAGTAACTATTCTTGTTATTTAAATTTATAATATCACTACTATTTTTGATTTGTTTATCTGGTTCTTCTTGGTCTATATAATAATCTATTGTTACGACATTTAAATTAGGATTATCAAATTTCATTTGATCATTGCCATATTTAAAAGACTCGATACTATATGACATATTGTCATATTTTTTTATAAAACTATCATAAAATATAGAATCTAAATTATTATATTGTAAAGAATCAACTCCTTCATTTAACAATTCTTGCATGAATACATCAAGAAAATCTTTTGTTCCTAAATCATATGATAATGTTGTTAAATAAACAGATTCTATTAAATCTCTGCATGAATATATATTTAATAGATAATTTTTAATTTTAGATAAGTAATTTTTAGAATTATTGAAATTAAAATCTTCTAATTCTTGTGATTCTGAATAAGAACTTATTATTGATGATTCAGATATTATATTATTATTTTGATCTTCTATATAAATCAAATAATAATTGTTTCTAAGGATATGTGTTTTATATTTATTTAATATCAATTCGTCCATTGTATAATCTATGTCTATTTTTACAATAGGAACATTTTGAAATGCATCTTCTTTTTTTCTGATACATAAATAATATTTTTTATCATCGTCCATTAATTCTTTAAAGCATAATTTTACGTATAGAGTTTCTGCCTTGAAATCGTATGAAACTTTTGGTGCTTCAAGTAGAGAATATTTTGGATTATTGTAATCTTTATAAATTATGGTTTCTAATAGTTCTTCATTCATAATTGGATATTGGTCTTTGTAGTTTTTATAATTATAATCATTAACATCAATAATTTCTTTTTTATATTTATCTAATTCTGCTTTTTCATCAATATCGTAATTATAAAAATCATATTTTAAACTTTTAATATTATCTTTATCTATAGCATATGTGTAATATCGTTTATTGTTCTTATTGTTTTTTAAACTAAAACTATTATCATCAGTATTTTTTGTATCTCCGTAATAAAAATTATTATTTTTTAAGAAATAAAATATTAAGTTTTTGTATGGATTTTTTGTAGTAAAATAAGGTTTTAAGATATCGTTATTATATATAATATTAATATCGTTTTCGCTATTTGCACATTTAAGAAAATCATTTTGATATATAATTGCGTATAATAACAATTCATTTTTATAATCATAATTCATATTTAATATTTTATCTATTAGGTTTAATGAGTTATCTATATTTAAAGAATCATAATCTATATTACTTAAATCATTTATCCATAAGTTTTTATTGTTATATACAAACGATTTGAAATCATTTTCTGTTTGATATTTCGAATCTAATGTATTACATACAGAAATTTTAGAAATACTATCTTCGTTCTTGGTATTATTGCTATAAATTTTATATTCTGTAGAAGGTGTTAAATTATGAAAAGTACAAGTATTCTTTTGAACTTTTTGTCTATCTACAATTGAATTATTACATGTTAAAACTATTTGATTATGATCTGGATTATTAGCTTCGGCCTCTATGATAGAATTAGAGACATAATTTATAATAGGATAATCATTTAATTCTTTTGTTCTTTCTTGGCTATCAACTATTAAGTTTTCATATTCACCTAATCTTTCTCCTGTAATTTTATCATAATAAACTAAACTATAGTTTCCTTTTGGAACTGAAATTGTCCACTTATTTATATCGTTTCCGAACTTATCAGAGTTCAATAATTCATTAAAATCACTATCGTATTTATTAGTTAAATAAGCATTAATAGCAGTAGGATTATTTACACCTATTATTATTTCTCCGTAATCTTTATCAGTAAAAGGTTGATTGATGTCTATATCTGTTATTTTACTAGGATTTTTATCTGGATGTTTTATATCAGAATCTTTATTTACTCTATCAAATTTTGATCCTGAAGATAAGTCTGGCTTACCAAAAGGTTTATTTGTTGGTGTAATTACTGGATTAACCTTTGGTGAACTAGGATTTAATTTAGGATATTTAGAATCTTCTGGTGTAAGATTTTCTAGTCCTGTTCCTACAAATTGATAAGTATTTTCTGTAAATAAATCATTTACACTCATTACTTGTCCTTCTGATACCATCTTTACTCCGTATAACGTCATTCTACTTCTTTTTCCGTATTCGTTTTGAAAGCATAGAGTTAAATCTAATGCAGGTATTTCATCGGTTAATAAAACACTTTTTCCTGTGTATTTTTTTAAATCATTAAATATGTCATAGGCAAAGTGTCTATCGAATACGGCAAACACTAATGATCCAGCTATACTTCTAGGGCCCATTACGTAGTCTAATGCATTTATATTACCTAATGCTCTTACTGGTGCTTTATCTTGATATGTAGAAATTGATATGGTTTGTAAAGAACCTAGAACATAGCATTTCTTACTTATGTCGCTATTACCATCTACATTTGATAATTGTGCTGTAACAATTATATCTGCTCCAGAATAACTGTCATATCCATCTATATTAAATTTTGTAGCCATTTATTATCACCACCTTTATAATAAAAAAGTAGAAGATCTTATGACCTTCTACCTATTATTACTTTTTTACAATTGTGTATTTTACCAAGTTGAGTATATTTTACCAGGGTTATCTTCATCAACAGATTCCATACTATCAACTGATCTACAAACAAAAGTATATGCTTTTTCAGTTGTAGTAGAGTCTATTGAGAATCCCATACCTTCATTTAATAATTCAACACCGTATAAAGTTATTTTAGCTTTTTTACCGTATTCATTTGATAATGATATTGTTATATCGAATGGTAATATTTCATCTGCATAAACAGGAGTAGCTGAATCATTTACTAAGTCTGAAACAGTACCACCAGTTTCTCCACCGCCAGTAAATCCATTTGGACTTGCTAAGCTAGACATATATGAATCCCATTTTTCTATACTCATGAATCTAGCTTCATCATTTTCTAAGAATGTTGCAGTATCATTAGCTTTATATTTAGATATTTTTGGTCCAGTAGTTAATTCTTCTAATAAAGCATCTCTATTGAATACTATAAATACTAAGTTACCAGCTATACCTCTTTTACCTCTAGAGAATGATCTTGGTTCAGCTGAACCTAATGTATATACAGGAGCTTTTTCACGATTTATTGAATATGAAATAGCTTGTAATTCTCCTATGACTTTACCATTGAATGTTGCAGTTATGTCGGCACCACCAAAAGTAGTGTAAGTGTTAGCGTATTCTTGCGCTGTCATGTTAGCCATAAAAATTCACTTCCTTTATTATATTTGAAAATCAATTTTTATGTTTCCTTATACCCAGAATACCGAGAGGAATAAATCCTCTCGATAATTTATATTCTAGCTATTAGCATCTGTTACTGATATACTATTATAAACTTGTCTTATTTCGTAAGCTGGTACGATAGCATAGTTTATTTTAACAGTTCCAAGTTTTCTTGAAGCTGGATCAGTAACCACTTCATAGTTATAATCATTTATTAATACACCAACTATTTGATTCATAGTTGATTTAATTGCAGTTTCCATAGCATTTAAGTATGCGTCAGATTGTGGTAAACCTATGTATGGTTCAATAGCAGTTTTTAATCTTCTACCAACTACATTTATTATCTTAGTAGTAGATAATCTTCTGTATACTGAAGTAGCTGGAGCTTGAGTTATACCATCTACTACAACAACACCTTGAGTAGTAGAAACTCTACAACATACTATACCTGCAGTATTTAATTGTTTTAATTGATATTCAGATAAGTTAAACATTAAGTTGTCTTCTGCTATATCTATTGGTTGATTTGTAGAAGATCTATCTGCATCTAATGTAGATATCATACCTGCATATCCTGCAGCACCACTTGAAGTATACATATATCCATTACCAGTTCCTATAGGATATTGCATAAATGTTACAGACAAGCATCTACCTATTGGATATGGTAAATTGTTAGAATCTAACATATTGTTACCATTAGATTTTTTAGCATACATATCTAAATCTAATGAGCATATTTCTTCAACTCTCTTAGCTATAGTTCCTAAAGATATTGCATTTAATCTATCGCATCCTATAACACCATGAGTTGGATATGTTTTTAATGAAGTATATAAACAATGTTGAGCTAAATGTCTTGCAAAGTTATCTGTAGTAGTATATGGTATATGTAAAGTAGTGTTATATACTGGTTCTTTTTCTTTGTCCATTTCAACTACAGATATAGCTTTTTCTGGAAAATCATCAGCAGCTATAGATGCATCTGTTACTTCAAAATCAAATATTTTAGATAATGAAGTTTTTTCTTTCATTTCGTCTACAAATTCTTCTATAGAACAATATTCTAATAAGTTAGAGAATACTCTTACATAAGTATGATTTGGTGCATCTTCACTTAATATAGGACATGCTTCTTCTACAAAAGTAACTGTGTAATCTGTAGCGTCTATAGCTTCATCTGCTAAATCTTGTAAGCACATTAATGGTTCAACAGTTTTTTCAGTTACGTCTAACATATAAATATTAGCTTTTGTTCCTAATGTAGATACAACATAAGCTTTGCCTGTACCAAATACGCTAAAGTCTTCAACTTTTTGATAATCTCCAGCTCCAGCATTTGCTTTTTGATAAATAGCTAGTTTAGAATCATCTTCAGTTATTATATAAGAATCACTAAATACATCAGAATTTAAATCAACGAATTTTTCTCCATCAAAAGTTTGTATTTTAGTTCCAGTGAATGCTAATTGATTTAATTTAACTCCCTTTGCTTTCATTCCAGCAGTTATTTTTGGAAGTCTTATGAATTTTGCTTCTGATAAGCTTTCTAATATTCCTTTTTGTGTAACACCTTCTGGTAATTGTGCTATTTTAATATCATACATAACTTGTTGAGAATCTATGTCTTGTGAATCTATTTTAGCACTTACAGTTATTACACCGTTTGGATTTTCATCATTTTTAAGTTTCATTATTTTAGATTGTGCTCTTAAGAATTGTTGTTTTTTAGGTAATTTTTCAGTTAAATCTGTTTCAGCAGTAGCAGCTGCCAATACAACATAGTCTGATTCATGCATTTGTAATGTAGAATAAACACCATCGTTAATACCTATTACTTTATATTCATCTCCATCTGGAGCTGGAACTACTTTATATTTAGTAGCATATTGAGCATCTCCTCCAGCTTCTGAACCACTTACTAATTTCTTCATTTCTTTTAATGTAGCAGTTCTAGCATAACCAGTACCTAATTTTTTATAAAGTTCGAATCCGTCTAAGTCAACTTCTTCATAATCTACTTTATTTTTAATAGCTATAGCATCTATAGCTCCTACATTTTTTAAATAGTTATAATTTTCATCAATAGTTAATGAATTTGGAAGATGAACTTTTAAATCAGATACTTTACCATATATAGGATATCCAGTAGCTGGATTAGTATTTATTATAAGTTTTTTCCATACAGTTTCTGTGCATCCAGGATATAAAACTGTATCTGAAGATCTTACTACAGATATATCAGTAACTACCTTAACATCTGCAGTTGCTTCGTCTCTACATATAGTATATATACCAGGGAATAAAGCACCTATAGTTATTTCTTGAACTTCTTTAGTAGCAGATGTTTTTTCAACACCATTTTCATCTACTAAACTTAATTTTAACACATTGTTAGTTTCAATGTTGTTATTAACTAAATTAATTAAATCTATTAATCTAGATGCTTTTGTAAATCCATTTTCATCTAAATTAACTTCAGTAACTAATATAGAATCCAAATTATCAACTACCCCAGCCATTTTTTCGCTTATAACAGTTCTATCTGCTGGTTTATATATTCTTAATATACCTTCAGTTTCTCCAAAAGCTTTTTCTGAACCTTGAGTAGCTTGATAAGTCATATAACAGGCTTTGTTATCATTGCATGGGAATTTACCACTTAATCTTAATTTTAATGGTGTTTCTGTAGCAAGTTCATAATCTTTGTACATATCTTTACCAGATATTCTTACTGCATATATAGTTCTACATCCTTTGTCCCAAGCATCATATATTTCAGGAACTAATGATGCCTCTCTCTTTGTAACAGGATCAAAAGAATCTCCGAATATATATTTAGCCATTTCCTTACTATATATTTTTACAACTTGTCCAACAGGACCATTAAAGGCTGTCCCTATGACAGTTACAGATTCTGTAGTACCCCATGAACTCTTATCATATCCTGATGAATAGTCATTAACGACTTCTGTTATAACACCAGGTAATGTTAATTCACTTTCAAAAATACCCATTATCTTACCTCCTTTATTTATTTTCATATTCTGGGTTGGCAGGTATCGGACTAAAGTCTTCATGTGCTGCTTCACCATTTATAATTAATGTTTTAGCATTCTCTCTAAATATTACTCTGTTTTTCTGAGTTTCTACATAATAGTCCAAAGTTAATTGATCAACAACATCTCTAAAGTCTGTATTGTAATCATCTGCTTGTTGTTCTAGCATATAATAATTAACAATGCCCTTACTTTTAATAAAGCCCTTGTACTCCATCATCATATCTTCAAATTCATCCATAAGTTTAAATGCAGTATTGTATTCCAAAGCCAAGAATTGAAAACGAACTATTGATACATAATCTGTTGTAAATACTTCGTATGTTCTATCATCGCCTTTTTCAAAACCGCTTTCTCTTAATTGTGGACTTTTAGAAGTTTTATCTTTTATTTTTCTATTCATAACTTGGAAAGTAATGGCTGGATTTTTAATTTTTTGATCAGGGTCTTCTCTTAAAAAGTATGTTTTTGATCTAGGCAGAAAAGATACTTTGTTAGTTTCTTCATTATCAGAATAGATAGATTCAACTATTTGACCAACCAAACTTATAAAATCAAACAATTGAGCATTGCCTTCTGCTTTATCATATTTTGATTTTGTTTCTTTGTTTCTTGGAATATCTATTACAGAATGCTGTATAATCGAACGTCTATTTAAAATGTCTAAATCTTTTTGTTTTAAGAAATCTTCAAGATTGTCCATAATCATACCTCCATAACTATATTTACATTTTCAAATGAATCGTAAGGCACTATAGACAGTTCTACATATATATAACCTGTGTTATCATTTAATTTTACAAACCTTATGTCTTTTAAAGTATAAGACTTAAATATTTTTTTATTAAATGGTTTGAGCTTATTAGTTATAGATGTTTTAATTTGTAAATCTACATATTTTGTATATATTTTTCCTTTGTATTCACTGAAATCTAAAATTCTTATTACTTGTTTAATAAGTTCATCTATTAGAACTTTTTTATATATATCATCTCTCAATCTAAAGTTAACCAAATTTTCTGCATTTGTTTTATTATTTAAATAATTATATTTAAAATAAACATAATTACAGAAATTAGGTAAATCATGTTTATCTATATCATAAACTGGTTTAAGATTTATATAATCTAGATAACTAGAAGAATCATTTATTGAAAGCATTGCAGCTAATACAGCATTAGATTTTTCTATTCCATCTAACATATTTGAAACAAAAATTAAATTTGAACCAGATCTATCCAAAACATCTATATTTCCTTCGTAATTTAAAAAATCATATATGATATCTCTTTGGTCTGATAAAAAATAATCTATGTCTTCATAATCTGATGCGTGATAATCTGTCATGATTACAGTTGAAAGACTTTCAGTTTGATTCATTGCGTCTAATAAAATTGAAACATAATATTTTTCTTCTTCTGTATTTGAAGCATATAATATTTCTCTAAAGTCTATACCGATAGGTACAATAAAATTAAAATCATATTGAACTATCTTATAAATTATATTTATATAATCGTCTATAGTATAACAATTAACAGTATAGATGTTTGGCATTTGAGTAATCTCATAAGCGTCTCTATAGGCTTTGTATAGCTGAGAATCTTCTCCATATAATAACTTTGCATTATCTACAGAAATAGGATTAATTATATTAGATCTTTCGTTTTTTGATGTTGCACTTCCCAAAATAAGTATGTTCTTTTTTGAAGAGTCTAATTTTATATATCTATCATATTCTTTATTAATTTTTTCGTATCGTATGTCCATTGACTAACTTCCAAAAATTTCTTATAAAAACTGAGTCATTACTTTTTGTATATGGAAGTATACAACGAGTAAAGCCAGGTTCTCCTTTTTCTCCTCTGTGCCATTGAACAGAGAATACATGATAGATATCTTCATCATCAATAACTATATCGTCTTTTTCTAATCTTATTAATCCTTGAATATATGCAATTTTTGGTGAAGCCGAGATATTTTGAGCTATACTTATTTCTCTTTCTCTTTGCTCACGAATACATCCGTGAACTTTATAAATTTTAATTTTGTATCCTGTTCCAAGACATAATGGGCAATTAACGTCTGCATCTTTAGTAACAGGATCTACACAACTGCATTTAACATTTGTAAATCTTTTAATTACATAAAAGTTATAACCATATCTGTCCACTATTTTTTGCATAGTACGATAATTTAAAGAATCTATTTTCATATTCTAATACCCCCTTGACCAACCAGTTTGATCGATAAGAGTAGGATGATATGGTCTGTATATTTTACTAGTAATAGCAAATGAATATTTTCCACGTAATGCCCATTTTGGATCTGCTGTAATAGTAACTATTAATTCTAACCATTCTTCCGCATCTTTTTCTAAATCATCTATTAGTGCTTTAATAGCGGCCAAATCCATTTCTTCATCTCTTTCTAAATCTGATAATATATCTTTAAATTTATAAGGTTGAGAAACAGCTTTTATATAAAATGTTTTTAAACTTTCAGCAATTGCTTGATGTTTAACAAACATGTAAAACGGATAGTAATCTTCTTTTATGTTATCTAAATTAAATAGTTTATCATCATCAGTTTTTGGTGCATCATCACCCATATCATGATAAGCCCAGAAATCAGCTATCTTACTAGCTTCTTTTATACTATGTATAACTATATCTTTATCTATAGGAATATTACGACATTCTTTTAATACATCATCAACATCAACATATGCTGGTGAAGGAGATGTTATAAATGTATGTTTAAATTTTGTTTCTGTAGAATTATCACTAAAATTGATTTGTGGAACACTTAATTCATATACAGAATTGTCTTTTATTTCAATGTCATTTTTTGAATAAACATAAAGTACACTAGGTTCATCTGGATCAATAAATAAATATGCCGGTACTTTTTCACGACCTCCTCTATTGATTACCTTATCTGTTTCAGGTGGAGTAAATATAGTATCCATTATAAATCCCTCCTAACCATATATGCTTTTCCTATATACAATAAACCATCTTCGGAATATTGAGAATCTTTATCTTGAGTAAATTCAATATCTTTATTGAATTCTATAAAAAATTGTTGAGATGTTGTACCGTCTGGAGTGCTAGAAACAATTTTTAATGGTTCTGGGCTTTCATCGTACAACACATCTGAAAATAGAAAATCATTTAAAAAACCAGAATTGTCTTTTAATGGAGACTCTGCAGTAGTTATAGAAAAAGAAACTATATCATCGCACCATTTTCCAGCAATGTTTTTATCTTTCTCAGCTCTTGCTCTAATGTAATATTGTCCATCATTTTTAAAATTAATAAGAGCAGTTATTTCTGATTGTTCTATAGTACATCCAATTAAACTATAATTAGTGCTATCAGATAACTGTATTTCTTCTTTATTATCTGATAATATAATATAATCGTTTTTAAAAAAAGCTACATCTCGTGAGATCTCTAAACGGTATTTAATTCCTTTATCTTCACATGATGTAGCCATTTTAATTTCTATATTATTATCTTTTGAAACATACTGTTTTGTAGGGTTTGTTATAGTAACTTTTGTTTTTATATTATAAGAGAATAATATATATCTATCATAATTTTCTTTTAATTGTCTTCCTAACTTATCTATTAGATTTTTAACTATTATATAATATCTGCTATTATCTTCAGGATAGTTTTCAAATTGTATAACTATATTTTTGCCAGATTTGTCTACACCTAAAGAATAATTAGTAACTCTATCATGAGTGTTATCTTCTAGGCATTTATATAATAAAATATTATCCATAGATATAGAAGACGTATCTATTTTAAAATTAGTTTCAATAATTATTTGTTTTAATGCTAAATCTGCATAGGCTCCTTGAACATGATAAGAAGATGAATATGCCATTATTCTTTCTTGTCTTCTTTTTTATTCTCAGACACATTATTAGTATCTGGCTTTTCTTCTTTTTTGTTTTTTACAGTATTAACTGTTAGTTTTTTTATCTGGTTTTGATTTTCTATTGTTTCTTGCTTTTTAGAAACTACAGGAGTTTCTACTTTTTCAACAGGTTTTACTTCCTTTTTTGTTGCTTTAAAGTTTTTTGCAATATTCATTTTTGGGGTTTCATCGATTTCTATTTCTCTTTTTAATACAGGTTCTACTTGTAGAGAAGATAAAGAGCCTTCTTTTAAGACTACTTTACCTTCTCTAATAGCTTTCTTTATATTAGATGTATTTTTCCCAGAATATATTATTCCTTCTGGGTCAGCTTTTGTTAATCTAACACCTGTAAGAGAGTCATAGAATCCGACATTACCTAGAGCTAATCTTATTTTAGCTATTGGTTGTGCCATAATATCACCTCTTATTAGTTAGTAGGAGTATCTGGATATCCTATGCCTTCTTCTGTTGCTCTTACGTTTATAACTGGTTGAGCTGGATAAGAAGTAGCAACTGCTATGTTTCTTGCAACAGTTATAGCTCTACCATTATTTAATACGCCAATACCATATCTTTCTTTTGCTTTTATTAATCTAATATCTCTTTCTGGATCTGTCCAGTTATCTAAAGATAATTCTTCTCTTTGTGCTAATATACCTACTTCATTTCTATCTAAGCAATAGCAATCAAAAAGTTTATTCATTTTATCAAATTTAACCCATGGAGAGAATGAAACAGATAATCCCATTACAGGTAATCTGTTTTGGATTTGTTCAGGTTTCATTATGAATTTTTGTCCATCTCCACTATTAGCCATACCAAATGCAGCTGGTGTACCTTGTATAGCACCATTTGGATGTACATAGTTACCACCTAATGCACCATAAGTTAAACCATTACCTATCATAGAGTTTCTAGCGAATACAACCCAAACTAATGGATGCATTATAACATCTGTAGGATTGAATCCTTGACCTAATAATACCATTGCTAAATCTAAGAAATCTTCAACAGATAAAGTACCATTAAGTTTACCATCTTTACCTCTACCTGTAGTTCCTCTTTCAGGAGTTCCTTGTTGAGCAGCCATTAAGTTATCGAATACAGGATGACCTTTACTAGAGAAAGTTTTAAATATTTGTTCTTCTTTTATTCTAGCCATAGCTCTACCCATTTTAGATAAGTTTATTCCTAATATGTCCCAACTAGAATCATTTACTGCTTCTTCAGTTATACTAACTCTACAACCAAATTTTTTCATTTTGATTTGTAAAGTATTGTTTTCGATTGTGTTTACATCGAAAGCTGATTCGTTGTAACGTTCAGCTTCACCAACTTCATAAGCAATTAATTCACCAGTAACTGGTATAACATAAACTGCAGCTGGACCACTATCTACTTTTACTTTTTTGAAAAATTGTGTACCTATATATTGAGGTTCACTTGCTTCTCTCATTTTTCCTTCTATTACTTTAGGTATTAATTGCATAGTGTCTGTAGAAGTTATTGCTTCTTGTATAGTCATTGAACCTAAAGAATCATCGCCGTATGCGTTTCTTACCATTTTTTCGCATAAACTAAAACGACTATCGTATTCTTTTAAATCTGCATCAGTGATTTGTTTGTTGTCACGTTTTTTTTCTGCTTGAGCTCTCATTTCTTGTAAATCAAGCATATATTTTTCAAAATAATTCATCGATTATTTTCCTCCTTATTTATGTATTTGTTCACAGGGGATAAACCCCTGCGATTAAAATTAATTACTATCTATTCATTAATATTCTTACCATACCTTTACATCCGTCCCAGTCTAGATTAGTTGGAACACCTGCTTGTCCTCTCTTAACATAAGAAACTTTAATAGGTACGTTCTTTTCTGCTTTATCAACTACAGTTTTTTGTTTTATAGCTACTTGACCTTTATGTAAATCAACATATACTATATCGAATTTTCCAGCGTCTATAGGAGCAGTATTTAAATTTACTATTTCATTAGGTATTATTACTGCTGTTTCACTACCTATTTGAATTTTAGCTAATTCTAGGTTAGTGTCTGGTAATGGTATTAATATTTCTCTTCTATCTGCATCATCTATAACTTTTTGTTCAGCTATAGTAGATATATGAGCTACAGTTAATAAAGGATTACCAGTTAAAGTTGTATCTGTTTCTTTTTTATCAGAACCATAAGCTTTTATAACTGCGTTATAACCATCTAATAGACCAGGAATACCTCTGTCTAATCTGTGTTTTTCATCAAATCTTGGGTTATATAATCCTTCTCTAGTTCCACCTAACATATGTAAATCATTAGTCATAGGAGTTCTATCATAAGGATATCCAGGATATCTGAAATCTGATTGATATAAAGTTGGAGGATTTTCTACAAAATCTTCACCAGCTCTATTAGTTGTAGGCCACATATAAGGATTGAAATCTTTGAAGTTTAATCTGTCTTCTAATGCCCATTGAGCATACATTGCAGCACCTTCTGGCAATAAAGACATATCTGTTTCTACTACTTGTCCTACTACTTGTTGTCTTGCATTTTCATATTGTTCATTATCTGCCATAACAGCTGCATGATTAGGATGTCTTTTATTTAAAGGAGACATTACAAATCTACCATTTTCATCTGAACATACTAAATCTCCAGGTTTTACATTACCTATTACTGAACCCCAAGGATTCTTTTTAGCTTTTTCACCTTCTATGAACCATGGTAATTGTATTGATGCATCAGTTCTTATTGGACCAAATTTGATACCATTAAATGCATCTTTGTCTCTTGTATATTCATTTCTTTCTAATACGCCTAGAGGAACATTTGCTGGTCTAACGTCTTTTCTTACTGTACCATCTACACCAACGTAACCTCCAGATTTAGATAAGAATTCATCAGTTTCGTCTACTGCTGTACCTTCTTCTAATGCTACCCATATTCTACCTTCTAAGAATTGAGCTTGATCTGCACAATCTGCTAAAGCTCCACCAGCTTGGAAATCTTTAGTTTGAGCTAATCTTACTGCTTGACCACCATTAGCTATAGTTACTGCATTATGATAATGCATAGTATCTGTATCCATAACCATCATGTGTGGATCTGCTGCTACTATTCTACCTTTAGGTATAACTATTTGATTGTAACCATAAGCCCAACCATATCTAAATAAACTTGGTAGTCTTGGGTCTAGACCATATTTAGTATTTAATACGTCATGGTCATTGATATTTAATTGATTGTTACTTCTGTTAATTCTTTGTCCGTCATGTCTATGACCTGGTATTCCGTCATTTACGAACATTTCTCCTCTAGCACCTTGTTGTAACATGTCTTGTGCTGAGAAAGTATAAGGATATAATGCCATATTATTATTCCACCTTCCTTTTTATTATCTCTTAGTAAATTTGCTAAACATAATGTCCAAGTCTATAACTTGGTCTTGTTCAGATTCTTTTAAATTTTGTTTATTTGTGTTGTCTAATTTATCGTCTACTATTGCAGAAGATTTGATTTGTTGAATTGTTTTGACACAATTTATAGATGAACTAGATATTTCAGATAAGCTGTTGTATTCACTTTCTAATATATCTAAACTAGTTCCCATTTGTAATTCTGAATCTTTTTCTTTAAGACCAAAAGATGTTCTTAAATCATTTATTTTTTCTATTAAGTCATGTTTTACAATACTTTCTATTTTGATTTTATCTTGTTCAGCAGACTCTCTTAATTCTTTTTCTTCTTCATATTTCTTTTTGAATAAAGCAACATCTGCTGTAAGATGTTTAATTTTGTCTTCCATGTCCTTAATTATTTCTTTTAATTCTTCTTTATCTTCGTCTTTGTCCTGTTCATCTTTAGGATCTTCTTGTTTTGGATCTTCTTTAGGCTTGTCGTCTTCAGCTTTAGGATCTTTATCGTCATCAGTACCTTTAGGTTCTTCTTCAGGTTTTTTTGCTTCAGGCTGTTCCTTAGCTGGATCTTCTTCAGGCTCTTTCTTTTGATCAGGTTTTGGATCTGGTTCAGCAGGTGGTTCTGGTTTTTTGTCTTCAGGTTCTGCTGGTTTTGGATCTTCTTTAAGTTTTGCTTTTTCTTCAGCATCTTTCTTTATCTTATTTTCTTGAGATTCTGCCAATGCTTTAGAAAAAACATCTTCAAATATATTGTTTGACAAATCATTCACCTCTTTCTCGTTACTAGATTCTGTCATTAAGGCAATCTCTTTTTGGTTTGTTATAGGTTCTTCACTATATGCATATTTATCAGAAGGAACTATTACATAAGATATTTCTTTAGGTTCTATTCTTTTTACTACCCAGTAGCATAATTTACCATCGTAGTATCTACCTTTTTCATGTTCACAGAAACCTTCTCTGGCTATGTTTTTGCCACATATAGAACATCTTAAGTCTTTAGCTCTTGCTCCTATAGATAAAGTTTTAAGTGTTTTGTTTAAGACACCCTCTTTACCTTCTTGGTCTCCTATTGCAAATAAAAATCTAAGTGCTGGAGTATTAGTTCTTTTGCTTTCTTTTACATATTCTGCTTTTTTAATTCTTCCGATAATTTTACTATCATGTTCTTTATGATGATAGATAATAGGTATGCCATAAGGAGTTGTCCATAATGGTACAGATTCTTTTAAACAATTAGGTTCATAATATGTATAATTTCCTGTTATGATAGAATGTACACCTTCTGCAGGAACATATAATGAGTCTGTAGGATTAAATTGTCCATCTGATTCTGCCAATTCATTAACTTCTGTAGCAAGTGATGGTTCAGTTGAAAAACCAACATTTAATTCCTCTATAAGTTCTATGTACATATTATTCACCCCTTTCATATACTACTGTACTGTTCTCTACGTCATATTTATATAAATCATCGTAATCGAACGTGTCAGTATTTATTTCTTCATATTCATTATTACTTAATATATAAGCTTTTTCTGCTTCATTTAATGAACTTGTCTTTATATATGAATACATATATGCCATAGAAGAAACATGATTGTTGATGTCATTTATTTCTTCTAAATATTCATCAAATGATATGTCACCATTATTATTACTGCTTTCTTTTGCTTCTTGTAAAACATAATCTACTTTTTTATCCATGATATTATAGAAAAATTGTAAATCTATAGTTTCTTTTGGAATTAATTTATAATTCTCTGTTAAAGCATTTAATGTGACAGTTGAATCATTCATGGCATTTAAAGAATTATCCTTTATATTTTTATAAGCTGTATTTAATAATAATTGTCTATAAGAGTCTAATTCTTTTACTTTAACTGAAGTAGTACCATGTTGATTTTGTGGTCTATTATTGTTTGTTACAGCTTTGTTTGGCTGTTTTTTTCCAGAAGTGTTTCTTGCTTTTTTAGTAGTAGTGCTTGTTCCAGACTTAGAATTGTTAGATGATGACGCAGTATTTTTAGCTTGAACTTTAGCTTGTTCTAATGCATGTTTGGCATTAACATCTGCAAGTTTAACTTGCCATTCACCAGTTCTATCTATAGATTTCAAGCTTGAATCGTCTTTGATCATCTTATCATATAATCTAGATTCATCTGCAGAATCACGTATACCAAGTTCACGTCTGAATTCTTCGAATGTAGTACCATTAGATTGATATTTAAGCATTTCATGATTTTCTTTTTTAATTTTAGTTTCTATAGATATTTCATTAAATACATATCTTACTTCATTGTTAGGATCAAGTATATCAAATCCTCCTTCTAGCAATAATTCATTTATAATTGTATTTTCTATCCATATGCTCATTATTCTTTGTATATATTTAACGGTATTGTGTATTTGAGCTTCCATAGAATCTGCATCTTGTTTAGCTCCACCTCTACCCATTTGAGAAGCAGATAATTCAAGAGCAGAGAATGCTCTATTTTCGAAGTATTCTAGGTAGGGTTTTGCATCTAATGCATTACCTTCTGCACCTATGGCTTTTATTTCAGATTTTTCATTAGTGATTATTAATCCGTCAAGTGATGAAGTTTCGACTTCTCTTTTTGCTCTGTCTATTTCAGTTTGAGACGCTTGAAATCCAGCTTGCGGTATACCTATTTTCCATTGATATAATGGCATAGCAAATCTATGAATAAGGGCTACAACATTACCTTCAATTTTTCTTAGTAACTTAACATCATCAAGAGCAGCTATTACTCTAGGAGTACCAAAAGAATTATTGGCATCTTTATCATAGTACATATGTATAACATCTTCTGGTTTAAATTGCTTTTTATTTAACCCTACTCCTTGTTCATATTTAATTATGTTTCCATATTTATCTCTCTTAATTTTGATAGTTGCAGGGTCAACTCTAAAATAGCCGCCTACTGGATTTTCATCAAGAATGCCTACTGCTTTTATTGTAGGTATTCTTTCTATTCTTGATTTAATAAGAAATGCATTAGAATATTTAACTAAATCGTCTCCTATTTCTTGAAATAATATTTCCATAGGTTTTCCTGTAGCAAGAGTCATAATTTTAAATCGTTTAGAAATATAATCTATTGCTTGTTGGTTTTCTGATTTTAATTGATAGCCTTCTTTATATAAAAGATATGAATATTTAGAGAAGGCTATTTTTATATAAGAATCTGCTTCTGCAGCTTCTTTAATCTCTAATAAATTATATTCTGGTCTTTTAAAACTTTCTCTCCTATATGTTTCTTGGTTAATATAACCTACTGCTTTAACTGCAAATCTTTTTAATTCTTTGTCATTAGCACTAGATATATCAAAAGACAAACCTTCTGAAACGTCGTTGTTTAATTCTTTATCATGTTTTTTAGGATATAACCAATTTCTTATTCCCATATTACAACACGTCCTCTTAGTCTTTTATTACAGCTAGCACGTCACATTCTTTTAATAAAAGATATTTTTTATTTCCAACAATAACTTGTGTTCCAGCGTATTTATTAAATAATACTTGTTCACCAGCTTTTACTCTTAAAGGTACTAATTGTCCATTATTAAGCAATCTACCTTCACCTACTGCAACAACCTTTGCTATATCTTGTCTAGATTCTGCATCAGTTCTCGCTGTTCTAGGTAATACTATACCACTTTCAGTTGTTATTTCAGTTCTTTCTTCCATTGGTAATTCTATTATTATGTTATCTCCTATTGGTTCTAATATCATTTATTTCTTCCACCTTTCTCTGTTAATACACCCTTAGATAATATGTTTGTTATTAAATCAGATATGACATTGTCTGTTATAGTTAAAGATGAATCCATATATCTAAATAAATTTTCATATGTTTTATCATATTTTAAACTATAGTCATGTCTACAAGATTTCAATATGTTGTTAGACAATGATGCTGATTTATCAGTATTTTTCGCATATGGTATGCTTTCATATTTTTTTCTTAGCCCATATATAGTCATAAAACTTTTAAGATGATACAATGTTTGATTAAAATTAAAATTGCCATTATAAAAATCTAGCTTTACATTTGAAACATTTTCTGATCTCAAAGCAGTATCTAGTAGATGTCTATATGAGCTTACTATATCTTTATTACTTATTTGAATGTTGTTATATATAAAGAAATAATCATTTAAATCTTTTTGATTAATTGTTGAATAAAAAGATCGATAATATCTGCTTAAAACTGTTTTGAGTCTATTCATATAATATCGCAATAAATCATATAAATTTTTTTGAAACTCTTCATCTACTATAGAAGGAGTAGGTTTTGGAGGCTTTATAATTATAAAAGCAGGAGGATCTGGTTGAGGCATATCATCTGGATTATCTGGCTCTTTATCTGGATCTGGAGTTGGTGTAGGATGAGGAGGATAATCTGGACGATTATGATTATTATTGTTGTCGTCTGGTTTAGGAGTAGGTGTAGGTTTAGGATGTACATCTGGTTTATTATTGTTATTATTGTGATCAGGTTTATCTGGATTAGGTTTATTTGTATCATTATCATTTATAACTAATACGTTACACGTATCCGTTTTATTACCGTCTTCACTTGCAACAGTAATCATACATTCCCCTATTTTTACGCCAGTTACTAAGCCAGTTTGTGATACTGTAGCCAAATCGTCTCTAGTACAACTCCATATGAGTTTTTTGTTTGTTGCATTTTTAGGATATATTATGGCATTTAGTTGTTTAGAATGTCCTACTTTAACTATTATATTTGTTCTATCCAAAGCAATTTCTTCTATATGAACAGTGCCGTCTTCATCGCCATTATTTGGCTTATCTGGATCTGCTATAGGTGGCTTTGGTATTATTGGATCTGGTTTATCGTTGTCGCCAGGAGTATCTGGTTTATTATTATCATCTGTAGGTAGATTTGTTTCCAATACAGATACGACACATTCATCTGTTTTGTTATATGAACTTGTTACTTTAATTACTACATTACCTGCCTTTAGTCCAGTTACAATTCCATCTTCTACAGTTGCTATATCTTCATTATTTGATTCCCATTTTGTTACAATGTTACTAGGATCTGTAGTTGGTACGCAAATAGCTTTTAACAAAATTTCTGAGCCTTTCTTTATAGATACTGCTCTTTTATTTAAATAAATGCCATATTCAGCTTTAGCTGAATTGTCTATAAATTGTGTTCTATTAGTAATTCTAGTCTTTATTTGATTATGTATATAATTATAATAAGTATCTCTTAATGGTTGATATACCTCATAAACATTATCTCTTAACTTAGTTGGTAAAGGACCTCTTAACATACTATCTACTATTTTTATATCTTCTTCTATAGGATCGACTTGCGTTTCTTCTTCTGCTTGATTATCGTTTGTTATATCATCACTTTTTCTTTTATAGGTTCCTATATCGGAATCATATATCTCTTCATAATCTATATCGGGTCTATAGCCTATATGTTTATCTTCTGACACTATAATACCTCCTATCTACCACCCCAGCCTCTCAATCCTGAGTCTCTACTCCATGGGCCAGTAGTAGTATTTTTCTTGTATTCGTTTGGTTCAAACGAACTTAAATCTGTTTTAACCCAAACTTGTCTTTCGCCTCGAAGTTCAGAAAAATCAGTATTTTCCCAAAATTCTTTAACTTCTGGTTTCATTTGTGGCTTTGTTGTTGTATTACCTGATTTTAGCATTTGATTTTCTGTTAAGTTAACATTAGATATTTCTATCTTAGAGCTTACATCTAAATCTTGCATAACTCCTGTTAATTGTTTAAATTCCATAACCATTGCTAAATAAGCTAATCCCAACGCATCAACAAAGTGTTCGTTCTTGCTTGTAAATGTAGGCACACCATTTGCACCTATTTTATCTACTTCATAATCTATTAATTGTTTATATAAAACTTCGTCATATGGACTTAATATAATAGATTCTCTTTCAAAAGCAATTTGTAATTGAGATACCATAAATGGTTTCATTGCTTTATTATCTTCTTCACCAGTAGCTGGATCTAACACTTTTACTTTGTTACTAAATGACCAACCAATTACTTTTTGTTTTAAACCAGATTCTGGGTGTTCTTCCCCATATATATGTAAACGTTCTATTTGATATTCACCAGAACCACGGTCGCAATATATCCAAGAAGGATTATATATTTCATTAAGTTCTATTATTTTATTAACTGCATTATCATATGAATATTCAGCTTTTGGCATTTCGTAACGTTTTAATACTTTAAATTTATTTAATATAGTATCAAATTCTAGAATTAATAATGAAGATGATGCTCCATATTTATCCCAGTCAACACCCATAGTTCTGAATACATTACGAGGAGCAGTGTTATATTCATCATAGAATAATTCTAAAGGCCATGAGTTATTTTCTTTACATCTTTTTTCTTGATAATAATCTAGTGGATTATAAGCATAATCTAGCATATGTATAGCTTTATCAAGTTTAATTTTATCAAATACCCCTAATTCTTGAGAACCAAATTCTGCTAAAACTTCATGTACATAACCTTGTTCAGATAATATAGCTCTGAATTCTGCTTCCATTTCTTCATCCCAACCAGGGTTATGTGTAGAAGGATGATAATGCTCAGTATATCCAGCTGCTTTATCTGTACAACATTTATAGAAGTTACCACGTTTACCTGTAGGTGTAGAACTCATTATAACACGTATATCTGGTCTTTCACCTGCTATCATCAATATAGAGTCAAAGTCACCATCTGCCATGTAGTCACATTCATCTAGTATTAATAAATCTGCTGCTTGTCCTCTGATTGATGCCCCAGAAGAACCAGAAGATGCTCCTGTAGTGAATCCCATTATTAAACTACCATTATCAAATTCTATTTTATATGGATTCTTTGTAGCTGATACTACTCTAGCATTTAATAATGGGCTAGAATTTCTTAATTCATTTATTCTTTGGAATAATAGTCTAATTTGATTTTCATAAGGAGTAATCAATAAAACTCTGTAATTTCTATGATTACATGCATTATATAATGATTCTACAACCATGCATTCTGATTTACCTGTACGTCTACCACATCTATATACTTTCTTTTTTGACTTATCTCTTATCATTTGCGATTGATACCAACGTGCTGTCCACGGCGTATCTCGCTTTAGTGTCTTATCATATGTAACAAGAAACACTTGGGCCCATTTAACTGGGTCACTATTTATTTCTTTTAATTTGGCTAATTGTGCCTTACTTAGTGCCATTTTTATTTATCACCTCAATTTCTATAGTTTTATCTCCTATTCTGTCAAAAAGAAATCTTGTATTTGTTACGTCATCTATTAATAGATACTTGCAAGGAAAAACGCAAATTAATCCGTTATTATTGACTGAAGATATAAATATAGTTCCATTAAGAATAGTAACAATATCTTCTTTGCATTTGTACTCAAGTTTCATTTTCTTGGCCAATACACGTATATAATCTCTCATGTTTTTTACTTCTGACTTTGATTTGACATGTATTTTTATTTTTATTGGTTCTGTTGCAACAATACTTTCCAATATTGCCTTACAGGCTATAACAAACGTTTTACCTTTTTGTCTTTCAATTTCTACACTTAAATCTCCGAGTAGAACATCGATTTGCTCATCTGTAAATTGTATGTCATAAATTTCTTCCATTGTATTTATTATCATGACTTTCTTTTCGTAACTCATAAATATACCCTCCTTTAAATTATCTATGCAAATATTTAGCTTCATTACCCATTAATGTTTGTTCAAGTCTGTATTGACTCATTTTAGCAAGTTCCATACCAGACTGTCTCATTGTAGCTAATTGTTGTGTATCTTGGAAACTAGCGTCACCAAACGTAGAAAAACGAGCTGCTGAATTCATTCTTCTAGTTTCCTTGAATAAAGCTGCTGCACCTTTAACAGCTAAATCTGGAACTTCTTTTACAAGATTTAATGCCATATAAGCACCAAAGCCTAGAGTTTCAGATAATACAAAGTCTACACCGGCTCTAGCAGCTGATGATAGTACCGATCTACCTTCACGTCTATTATCTTTGTATGTACCTATAGCAGTCAGTCCAGATACTACTCCGCCGACACCTATTTCTTTAACAAATTCACTAGGACCCATTTTACTTATATCTCTTTTTGATTTTGTTACATTTCTTTTTAATTTGGATAATGCCTGTTCCTTAGTTAATCCTTCTTTTGCTGCTTTAATTTCACTTTCTATTTTAGCTTTTTCTTTATCTGATAACTGTGTAAGATCTATTCCTTCTAACTGCTCTAGTTTTCCAGAAAAATCATTTTCAGCTAAATCTTTTAACTCTTGATTTATTTTACCTTCAGTATTTCTATTATTATAATCTTGTTTTGCTTTCTTTCTTTTATCTTTCAATGCTTTCTTTTGATTCTTAAATTTATCTAGTTCGTCTGATGCATCAGCCAATTCTCTTCTTGCTTTGTCTTTTTGAGCTGTAGTAAGTCTAGGATCATCTACTTGTTTTTCAAGATCATTAACTTTCTTTCTTAATTCTTTTTCTTTTCCTTTGTTATTTTCTTTAAAACCACTTAAATCTTGTTCTGCAGCATCGAGATCATCTTTAAACATTTTTTCTCTTTCGTTTATAAAGTTTCTCTCATCAGCGGTATAAGGTTCGAAATTACCTCCGCCACCTTCCCACCATTTGTCACGTTCTGCAGTTACATCAAGATTAAATGCATTTGCATCTGATTCAGTCCAATCAGCCTTTCTCCTTTTAGCAATATTTCCAGCCTCTTCAAATGCTTCTTCTGCTCTTCTTCTTGCATCATCTATTTCATCAGCATCTATAAAAGATGCTCCAGAAATTTTTCTTTCCCCTTGTTTTCCTCTTTTGTATCGCTCTATTTTATTTCCTATTGTATTTTTTGAATTATACATTTCGGATTCGAGGATACCATTTTTATTATGAGTCATTACGTATCTTAATTCATCTTCGCCAGTACTAGTAAAACTTCTTTCGATTATGTTTCCATTTCTACGATTACGTACTACACTAACTCTACCTTGAGATGTTCTAACATTAAGATACTCATATTTTCCTTTTTTTGATAAGTCAAAAACACTTTGTCTCTTTGCTCTTCTATTATTAGCTAATACATCTTTTATTTCTTTATATGTATCTTTAGTTTGTTGTAAAACTGTTTTCTTTTGTTTAGGAGGTGGGGATGGATTCTTTATAGCATCTCTAATTATTTCTTCAGCTGAATATTGTTGATTATATTTAGGTTTCGTAGGATTATCTTTTGCCCATTTCTTTTCACGGGCTTCCACTGCCTCTCTTCTTAAATCATTAAGCGTTTGTGGTTTTCCTTTTTCGTAATTTTTATATTTTTTTTGTTGATTATATTGAGGTTCAGTTTTTCCTTCTTTTTTCCATTTTTCTTTACGAGCATTTTCTGCTTGGTCTACTACATCATCAAATGTTTTCTTAGATTTTTTAACAGATTCTTCTCCAGTTTTTGTAGCATTCTCTACGACTTTTTCTGTTTGCTTTTCTCCACCAGTATCATATTTTTTATCCAATTCTTCTAAACGAGTCATGAAATCGTTATGAGCTTGTTCATATCGTCTTCTGGCTTCTTCAGCATCAATCCTACCTTCTTGAAGATCTTTTTGTATTTGTTTTTTTACGGCATCATTTTGATTTATATGATAATTCATTTCTTGACTATATCTTAATGTGTCGTCTAATTCTTTATCAAACTGTTTTTCTCTTTCAGTTTTTTCTTTTGTCTTAGTATTTTTTTCAGGCTCTGGTTCAGGTTCTACTTTAGTTTCTGGTTGTGGCTCAGGTTCAGGAGTTGATTCAGTTTTAGCTTCTTCAACTTTTTCTGGTTCAGGTTCATGTGCTTCGTCTGATACATCTGAATTTTTAAGGCGCTGATGTTGTTTTGATTCTTCTACTTGCTTATCGACCATAGTTTGTCTTTCAGCTCTGATTCTAGTTTTTTCAGCTTCTCTTTGTTCTCGTCCTTCTATTATATTTTTTGCTTTTTCTTGATATGCTTCAGACAATTTTTCCTTACCAGCGTTTTCATTCCATATATCTGCATCGTTTTCATAATAAGCATTTCTTCGAATTTCTTTTTCTTTTTCTAATTTAGCTGCAGTAACCTTTTGTTTAACCTCTTCTAGGTTTTCTTCTTTTGATTTAAATTTTGTAGTTTTTATTTCAGAGGCTCTGTCTAAATAACCATTATTTATTAATGTATCTATATGTTGTTCTCCCAGACCACTCTTGTCTACTTTTATATCTTTGCCTAGCTCATATTTATATGATGTTAGTGTATTTTTATTATAATCATATCTATTAAGTATAAGATTATTACCTCTTATCTTAAGGACATCATTAATGTTTTTGTTTTTATCTAATCTACCAACGGTACGGCTAGTTAATACTCCAGCATCGAATTCTGTAGTTGTACGAACTCCATTAGCTTCTTTTACCTGACTTCTATATCCAGTTGAACCATTTCTTTTTCTATTAAGAACACCTTTTTCTAGATCGGCTTTTTCAATTTCTTTTTTTGGAATATCTGATCTTCTTTTTACTGGCTGTTTATTTGGATGTTCAGCTTCGTATTGTTCTTTTTCACGTCTTAATCGTTCTGCTCTTTTTTTAGGATCTTGTGTAAATTCAAATTCTTCTGCTGGTTCACTAACAACAGGTTCAGTTTTTGTTTTACCTTTAGATTTATTTTTTATGCCGGCTTGTTTACGAGCCCAATACGGAATATCCGCATTGCTTTCAGCAGCATCATGCATTAAATCCTTGAACTCTATTGAATCTTCTTTATATAACAAATCATAGTTTTGAGAGATTGCGTTACCATTTATTGTAGCAACAGCTTCTGTAAGCTTTCCGTTTTTGTTTATCGTTCCTTCAAAATCAATAAGATCATGTGTACCAAATACATCATAACCTCCACCTTTTATTTCAGTTGCAATAAGTGGTGATAAAGATGATACCGTATTTATACCTTTGACTGAATATCTACCAGAACCTTTTTTTAAATGTCTATTTCCTTTTGCTTTTCGAGGTTGTTCATGAACAATTGATTTTTGAGAAATTGGTGTATCTGCTTTAGTTGGAATATGTTTATTTGTTCTTTCAACTCTTTTTTCATGAGCTAATCTATTAGAGACATCCATTTTGCTAATTTCTTCAGAAACTAAATTGTCTGTATTAATATGATTATATGGTTTGTTGGAAGCATATTTTTTGGTTGTTACACTACCATTATTATAATTATAAATTCTTTCTATCGCATCTTTTTCATTATTTTGTGTTATAGTTAAAGTATTATTTTTTTTGTTAAAATTTGAAGTTTTTACATCTATGTTACGTTTTCTACCATCGATTTCTAGTTCTCTACTGTTAACTACACGTCTAGAATTAGGATTTTCAGAAACCATTGTTGTTCTACCATTGCGTTCATATTTAGCATGATATGAATTATAACCAGGATTGCTAGGTTTATTTTTATTATTTGCATCATTAAGCCACAAGAATTTATTGTTTAATCTTTCTAAATCCAAATCTATTTTTTCGAATTTTTTGGACTGCTTTTCTATTGCCTTTTTAGCTCTTGATAAATCTGCAGCTTTTTTTGCATTTCTTACTTTATTAATAAGACCCATATTTATCACCTCCTTTTTTATTTAAATTTTTAATAAATTCCATTATGTCGTTGATTATGCAAAGCAAATACTAAATCACCAGTTGCCCCAGCATTATTAGCATATGAATGACCCATTTGTTGTCCACTTACTTGTTGCCCTTGAGCGTAAGTATTTATAGGTGCATTTGATCTTAATGTGCCATCATTAGTACCTTTTTGCATTTCCATAAAATCATTTGTAGCTTTTCCTGTACCAGCTATTAACATACCGGCACCAATAACACCTATTCCAAAAGGTGTTGCTTTTACACCTAATAAAGCTGATGCTTCATCTCTTCTAAACATAGCTGTTTTTTTGGCTAATTTTGTTATTGGATGATCTGCACCAAAAAGATTAGTAGTCAATGGTGCATCGCCTATTAACTGTTTTTTTAATAATGATCCAGATCTTCCAATGAATTCAGCTTCATTAGATAATCCGTGTATAGTATATCCTACACCGTGTTTACCTTTTTCAAGTCCTGCTCGACCTATTGCTTTATAATCTACTTTTCGTGCTGCATTGATTAAATCTATTGCTTTTCCTGCAGCTGCTCCAGCAATAGTACCCAGAACACTACCACCATTTCTTGCTAATGGTGAAAATATATTTTTCAATAAAGCATCATTAGTCTTTTTAAAAGCAGGACCTATTTTTGCTATTCTATCTACTAAACTCATTTAATATTCCTACTTTCTATATAAAAGGCACACCTGGAGCATTAACATTTCCATATCTATCTCTATATAATCCTCCACCAGTAACAACTCTACCAGCTAAACTTCCAGCTACTGCTGTACCAGCTATCGCTGCTTTATTATATCCTACTCTCTTACCAGCTTCATCAAATGTAGAATGTCCATTAACTATAGCAGTTTTGATAGATGGTCTTAGCTTCGCTAATTCTTTCTCTCCTACTCCTTTTGCTACATTATCTGCATATACTGCTTTAGCAGCATTGTAATCTTTTATAGAGTCTCTTATACCTCCTCCTATAAAGTTACCAATTTGATATCCAGTTCTGCCTTTTATTTCATTTAAACTTTTTTCTATTGTTTTTTCTGGATTTTTACCAAATATTTGTTCTGCTTTAACTCCTTGCTTATGTAGATTTTTAATAACATCTTCAGTAGTTTTAGTTGTCATACCAGTATATACATCTCTCGCAAAGTTTTTCATTTTAACAGCTATACTGTCTACTACTTGTTTTTCACCAGCCATACTTATCACTTATCCTTTCATTTATAATGTATCCCTTCCAGGATCTTCTAGGTCTTTAAATTCCTCTGGAATTTCATCTACAATAAAATCATTATCCATATTAGCAGATAGAATATCCATAAAACTCTTTTCATCTGATACTTTCATACGAGCCTTTTCTTTTCTAGTACCCATCATATCAGATAATATTCTAGCTCTCATTTTTGAATGTCTTTCATATAATTCTAATGGTTTACTTATTTCTTTTCTATAAAAGTTTTCATTCGCTTCATTAGAACCAGCATATACTTCTTCAATAGCTATACCTTCTTGAGATAACAATGCTTGTGCTCTTTCCATCATTACATCACAGTTTACTAATTCTTTAACTAATGTCATATCGGTATAAGATGAATCAGGTGTTAAATCGTAATCTCTACAATAACCAGCTAAACTCTTTTCTATTAATGATGTCTCTAGGACGCATTTTTCTCCAACAGGAGCTAAATCATAATCTAATATAGTACATGCTTGAGCATAAGGACATTCATCACCTTTGCATGTCAAAGGTATTCTGGCATATAAACCAGTTTTTGTACTTAACATAGACATTGCCGCACTTTTAGCTTCTAATGCTGCAGGAGAATAATTCCATGGATTATTATTCTTAGATAACATATTTTCCATAGCTTCTCTATTTTTGACGGCATTCTCATGATTAAGTTCACTTATTTCATTTTTAATGTCCATTATCTATGTCCTCCATTTCTTCCATTAATTCATTATATTGTTCTATTCCATCTTCAAAATTAAATGAATGGAATAATTCATCATCTTCATCTGAATACATTTTATTTTCTATTAAGAATTTACATTCTTCTGGGACATAATCATCTTTAATAATAAGGTCTTCTGCTGTAAAACTATACTTAATATTGTAATCATTAGAACCAAAATCTTCTTGTTGCACCTCTACTCCAGTTAGTAAATATCTTTCAGTTTCTATTGTATGTATATCTTCAAAATAAGGATGTGTAGATAATATTCCAACTGTACGTGTATTAAATTCATCTATTTCTGTAGGGTCAGAAACTCTAGTAATACTGCATTTGCCATTAACAAATGTCTCAGTGTTAATTTTTATTTGTGCCATAAGGCTCACCTCCTATCAAGTTATTATTACTCATAATGCATTCTGATTTAAATACTCTAGACCGATGTCAATGAATAATAGAAATTTTTCTAAAATATATATGCGATGTCAATGCTTATAGGGAAATTAAAAAATAAAAAATTTGGCGAGGGTCTACCTTTATATATATACATAGTAATATGTATATTTCTTGCCCCGGGGTACTTAGGGTTTCCAAAGTATCTTGGAGCAAGAACAGGTTACGTAACTTGACCTGATCCAACATCTAACTCAATAGAAGGTAGGATAGAGTTAGTATAGGAGACCTACCGCAGAGGCCACTGCGAGACGCTTGGTCACAGTCATCTATGTCACTGCTCGTAGATGACTTAACATGGGTAATAGCATCCAGCTCATGCATTAAACGAATTAATGTATTCATTTTAAATGTAATTCGTTTGTATCGATGAGTGCCCGGGACAGAGATATGGCATATCTCTATGCATACTCTACACTAACAAATATATAAGTAGAGAATGATATGTGGTTTGTGCTTAGCCAACACAGGGAGAGTACTATGTACTCAGTACCACAATGCATAACCAAATGGTATAGATATATGTAGAATATAGTAGGCAACATATGTATATCGAGATACATAAACACAGTACTATATGTACATATATACATTGTATATGTGTATGTATAAGTACTTTTATTTCTTTTTTAATAATTGAATACATATTTATTAATATACATATTAGTAGATATATATTTGATTATTAATTAATTAGTAGTCAATAAATAAAATATTAATAATGAGAATCTACAATCTCATGGTACAAACAGTGTAGCGTATATACATATATATGTATATATGAAAGTAATGGGTTGGGAGGCCCTAGTGTAATGTTAAACAAAATAAAAACAATAATAATATTAGTGTTAGTAGCAGTAACTGCAGTTATAGGAATATCAACTGTAGCAATAGAAAGTAATGGTACTATAGCAGAAGCAGAAGAACAATTAGCAATATTAGATTCAACAAATAAAAAAGATATAAATCATGAACTAGTAATAGACAATTTAAGCTTTATGCTTAATGGTGTAACTAGAGATAAAGCTATGGAATTAGGCTTAAAAGACAAAGAAGTTGTAATATTATCAAAAGATAGTGATACAACTTATAGTGACATAGCAGTAATAAGCTTTAATGATAACAATATGCTTATATATAATACTGAAAGCATGTTAAATAACAGTATAAACAGTATTAAAGATAGTATAGTTACTATGACTATATTATTAGTAATAATGTTAGTATTTGCAATAGTAATAGTATCTGATCATATAGAAGATGTTAGAATAGCAAAAGCTAGAAGCTAATATAGTGGCAAATATATAAGTTGCATATAACGAATATAGAGTTTTTATGGATTTTCTCTATATTCGTTTTTTATTGTAAAAAATTCAATTTTAGTTTTTAAGAATCTGGGGGAAAAGAAAATGAAATTAGAAACAATGATGAAAGAAACAATGAGTTTGATTAATGTATTGATTGATGAAATGGACTTTAGTCCATATATCATCGATGATAAGGTTTCTAATATAGTTGCGTCTAAAGCGCGCACTATGTTAAATGTTCAAGCTCCTGTGTATTTTGAAGAGCTTGGTGAATCAACATTAGGCAGACATTCATACTGCCTAACAAACAATGGGACTTTAAGCGTTGTACAAATCAACGAGTGCTTAAGTCCATCAAATATAGCAGAGTTGTATAAGAAAGACGAAAACTCTGCTATATTCTTCTTTGGAAGAATATTCGAGGCTGTACTTCATGAGTACAGACACGTATTCCAAAGAAAAACAAAAATGTATTCTTTGGAATACGTTAAATCAAGTGAGGATTACGACAATTATCGTAATCAAGCTTGTGAAGTAGATGCTCGTGAATGGGCATCTAAAACATGGAAAGAAAATGGCGCTCAATTATTGAGTGCCATTTTTAATTTTCTAGAAGATTTATATTTTGATCTTTTAGAAGATGGATGGAAATAATTTCTTTATATTTATTTTTTTAAAAAACAGGAGGAAAAGAAAATGAAATTAGAAAAATTTTTAAATGAATTAAATAATTCTACTAACCTAGATATCTGGGTTACAGTGAAATATATCTGCAGCAAATGCGGAGAACAAAAATATGAGTCATGGCATTGGGGTCATGACGACTCTATATTCTACTGGCCAGTTCCTTGGTCAGAAGAACATTTCGATGTAACTTTAGAGAAACACGAAGTTGATCCATGGAATCCACAAGAATATAAAACATGGGAAATAACTGTCCCATGCGAAGATGGAGAATGCGAAGACTGTTCTTCAAATGTTCCATGTGAAGACTTTGAAAATGACTATGATGAAGAATGGAGTGAAAGCGTCTTCCATCATGGTGTAACTGCCTTTAATAAAGAAATCGATGGTGTTCAACGCATCATTGACTTAAATACTTGTACAGATTTACAAATTTGTACAAGTACAGAAATGATAGGTGGCTATGGCATTTCCGTGAATGGCAAAGTGTTAGTGGCTTCAAATGAAGATTTATGGTCTTCAATTAATGAAAACACTGGAAAAAGATACTTTAACGCAGACGAACATGATATCGTTTGTGAAATAAGTGACCTTTATGATATAAACGGAGATCATAATGAAATAGTCCTTACTGATTATAGCATCGAAGCTATTTGGTGCAAGGATTATATGTCAGAAGAAATAAAAGAGACTCTTAAGAGTCTAGCTGATGAGTTAGATGTGTTCTATTTAGAAACATCTAAGAGAAGATAGCACATAATACAGTTTGGGTGGCTGGTTGGGAAACTTGTGTTATGCATGTAAAGTATAGAGTCTTGAGTGGTTCTCTCTCTATACTAATCTAGTCCTTTAAGAATCACTAAATATATTTACTTATAGGATTTTCTCTTTGTTCCTTGAGGTATAAACAAAGGGCGTTATGCACTGTACATGTCATTTGTGTGCATTTCGTAAAGTGAGTTGGGTTGGGAGGCCCTTATAAAATGACTAAATTATCAAACTTATTAAGTATGGAAGAAACAATAGCAATAAGAGATTTCGCTTATAGTGAAAAAAACTTATTTAAAGCTTCTAAAGCTGTAATCAACAATACAGTTGAAGAAACTACAGACGAATTAGTAAAAGCTATAGAAATAGAACTAAGCATAGCTATCGATGACGCTTTAGACGATTTCGAATATGCTATGTTTGATATAGCTGACAAAGTAATAGCTGCTGAAAAAGTTAGAGCAGATAAAAGAGCTGCTAGAAAAGCCAACAAAAAAGCTAAAGCAGCTAGACTAGCTAAAAGAGCTAAATCTTCTCTTAAAGGGGATTTAAATAAAGAAGGCCATGTGCTTTCAAAAGAATCAAAGGGGGAATTCACAATGAAACAAGTGAAAGTAAGTAAAGATTTTAAAGTTGCTTGTGGTGCAGAAATGTTCTTCATCGCAGTTGGTGAACCAAAAGCAATGAGAAAAGGTAAAGTAAATGACAACGCTATAAGATTTGCTGCTAGAGTAAACAAAAGAACTAGAGGTGGCTTAATATCTAAATTAGCTGCAGATTTAGCTGCCAATATGCCAGAAGTAAAAACAAGAGTAGATGAAATAGTTACAAGCTTAAACGATCAATTCTCAATAACTAAATCAACAAAAGCAGCAAAATCAGTTGTAACTAGAATCAGAAATATAGAAACAGCTGAACATGGTGACAATATAGATAAAAACGTTGTATCACCAAGCTGTAATGAAGCTCATATGAGAGCTTTCAATAAAGACTTAAAAGAAGAATTAGATTCTCAATTCTTTATAGTTGATAGAATCAACTTAAAAGTTAATAGAGAAGACAAAATAACAGAACAAAGATTCTGCCGCTCTATTGAAGGAACTGAACAACAATTCAGCTACTTCGATGTTGAAACAATCAATACAAGCTACAAAGCTGAATCATATGACGACCATGGAAAACTAAAAGACACTAGTATCAGAAGAACTGGTATCAAAAATTACACAGATAATGATATGATCCCAGCATATTCTGAAACATATGATGATGGCTCTAGAATAGAATGGGAATCTTGCAAGAAATTAAGTGAAGACTTGATGATCGTGCAAGTTGAAGCAGCTTCATCTAATGACAATGATATAAAAGCTGCTAAAGCCATGGCATCAGTTTTTGCTATCAAAGGTGTGTACGTTGGTGAAAATGAAGATGGCACAAGAACATTATATCATGGTGTAAAAGGTGCTGAAGAATGCTTTAAAAACAGTACAAGAGTGTTAGGTGCTTACAAAGGATACTATTCTTCTACTAGTACCCTAAAACATTCTGTAGTATACTTTGCTAAACTTGATTGTGATGTAGAAGCATATTATAGAGTAGAAAAAGGGGCACCTATATGCAATGACAAAATCAATGATGTAAAAGCCGTGAAAGAAGCAATAGATGAAAGATTCAATGAAGTAGATGCTACTACTCAAGGATCTCTAAGCTATGCATTAGATAAGTTAGAAGCTAAAAGACTTAATAGTGTAAAAGGCGACAAAGCTGTAATGCCTAACAATTACTCTAAAATATTTGTTAGACCAGGTCTACTTTGTGCTACTCCTTCTAACAAATTAGGTGTTATGAAAAACATGTTAATAGTTAATCATGACATCGAAACTAGACCAGAGTTTGAAACTTCTAACGAAAGTGTACAAGAACTAATGGCTGATCTAGGTATAGACAACAACTTCTCAGATGGAGCTTTCGTTGTTAGTGTAGGTTTAATAAGAGCTATATTAAAAGCAAAAGGAAAATCAGACAAATACTCTGACGAACAAATAATGAGTTTGGGTCTACAATTAAGAGCTGGCTTATTAGTTCTAAAAGGATTTGCAAGAGTTTATGATGCTAATATGATTTACGAAAGAGCATCTGTGCTATTAAGATTATATGCTGACGACATAACAGTTGTTTGCGAACAATCTGATGACTATGTTAAAAAAGGCATAAAACATGCCTATACTGGTAAAGAAATACTAGATATGCTTGATAGCGAAAACAATGCAAAGGTTAAATTAGCAGAATATATAATCAAAAATCTCGAATTAATATGTTCTAAAAATGAAGCTAAAGCTATAAACTGGGATGAATTATTAAATAATCCTAATGCAGAAGCTAATTTATATTTGATAGATGCTCAAAATGCCTCTGATTCTGAGTCATCAAATCAAATGCTTAATAAAGTATTAGATTTTGCTGAAGAAGAAATCAAAGAAACAATGCATGTTATGGCAGATAATGACGCATTTAAAATAACAGATATAAATGACAACAAGAGAATAACTTTCAACAGAAACTGTACTGGTTTAGGAAGTATGGCATCTGATGCTATCAAAACTTTATTAGGAGATGCAGCTAAGAAAGATGCAGGTATAATGACAAAAATTTATTCATCAATGATAAGTACTGCAGAATCTAAAATAGCTAAAGCTAGAATAGATACTAAATCTCCATACTTAGTAGCAGTACCTGATGATTATATCTTAGGCAGCTATTTTGACGATAAAAGGGAATATCAACCATTAAACATCTTAGGCTCTAGAATGCACGTTGATTATAGTCCTAAACAAATAGTCAATGGAGAAGAAGGAAATGAAGTTGAATGCATCGAAGTATACTCAGCTAGAGAAAACAACAGAATAAGAAAACAAATTAAGAGACTAAGAAAATACTCTAAATATTCAAAAGAAGATTTAGCTAAAATAGAAGAATCTTTAAGAATACAAACTATGCTTAAATATCCTTCTCAAGGACCTAAAGAGTTTGTATTTGTTTATTATGTAAGCAACAACGAAATCTTAAATAGAATAGAAGACGCAGAAGCTCATAATTTAATAACTAAAAATAGAGCTAAAGCACTTAAAAACTTCTATTTCAAAAATCCACAAAGCTGTATAATCATAGCAGCAGATAACAGCTTAAAGAATCAATTAGCTGGATTTGACTTCGATGGAGATGCTATTGTCACTGTACCTAGAGTGCTATCTGAAATAAATGAAGAAACTCATGAACTAGTATATGGTGTATTCGACATATTTGGTAAAGAATTCGAAGACAAAATAAGAAATGACTACACTAGTATATTAGTTAATAAATATATAGCTAATGGAAGCAAATATACTTGCTGCTGTATAGTTTATGACAAACCAGAAAGAGTCTACAGAGACAAACCAATCGTAGGATATGGTAATGTCAGAAGAGCCAGTGCAAAATCTGGTCAAAAAAGATATGATAAAGCCGTTAATATATTAGGCGCAACTATCTTTGGTCATAATCCAAAAGATGAAAATCCTAGTTATACTGCTGATGATTTCTTAAATGAACCATTAGTAGAAAACTTCGTAGAAATAGAAGATAAACTAGGGTTATACCATGCTTGTAACACTATAGGTGATGACATCGGTATGACTATAGTTCTTTGTTCTGTGGCTATAATGGCATCAATAGAAAGAGAAATATTTGATGAAAATGGCAAATTTAACTACGACGCATTTAAAACAATATTCTCTCCACTAAACCCAGGCAGAACTGATGGACATTACAATAATGCTGCTGTTAATCGTTACAAATCTATATTCTCTACAGAACCAAATAAAAAGGGAATTAGAACTAAAATAATAGCAACAAATAGATTTGGCGTTAAAAGAGAATACTATAGAGTAGATTCTTATTCTGTATCTCTATTCTGCCGTAAAATGGCTACATTAAGTAAAGAAACAACAAAAGCAGAATGGAAAATGATAGTAGAAGACTTTGCTCATATAACTAGAGCATTAGGAGAATCTACAATAGACGCTAAAAAAGATGTAACTAAATTCTTAGGAAAATTAGTTTACGACATAATAGATAGAGGCGTTAGATGCATAGGTAACATAAAGAAAGAATTAATCAAAGATAACTATGCGTCTATATTTAGTGCAGCAACTAAAAACAATCCTTTCTATATCGATCTAACAGAAATAGAAAATCACTATAGCTGTTTCGCAGATGGTGTTGGTGATATTAAAACTGACATGGCTGAAATATATACAGATTCTATAGAAGCTATAAGAGCATATGTTGTAAACAATACAGATTATAGTTTCTATGAAAAATACAACACAGGCGCTGACAACTTATTAGGATCTATGTACAGCAATCTTAAAGACGCTGTTAGAGTTTACATCAACTTCAGTGGTCAAGCTGCTAAAGCCGGTAACGGTATAGCAAAATTAACTAAGTATGAAAAAGAAGCTGTTATGAAAGGCTTATTCAACTTAGCAAAATTAGATGGTGTAGACATAGTTAATGATCCTTTAACAATGGTAAAAATAGCTATTGAAGGTGCATTTTATGATTCTTGGAAAGAAGAATTCATATTTGGCAAAGAATACAACTCTAGATTAAACACAATCATGAATATCTTCAACGAACTATTTGTTCTTGAAAGAACTGGTCTTAAAACTATACCTGTAGAATTAAGATTAGCATTAGATTGTGAAGACATGTTAGACGATAGCTGCAATGGTCATAACTATAGTTTTGTGGATGGTATCTGCGAATCTAATACTGATTTAGTAGTAGATGATAAATTCACAGGATCTGCAAAATGCGAAGATGGTAAATTAATAGTTCAATACGATCCTATGTTAAAATATAGAGATTGTGAAAACTACTTAACTTTATCAGTAAGCAAATTTGCAAAAGATAAGGGAGTAGACATAACTGATATAAACTTTGCAGCAGATGGCAAGGACATAGAAGAAGGTACTTGCTATGGATTCAATGTTATAAACAACAAAGAATCTATGTTATACTTTGGCGCTGAAGACATTATCGATCAAGATGGTAATGGTTATACTGCATTAACATTAGAAGATGAAGATGGAGATATAATAGCTATATTTGATCAAACTATGGCGACTGAAGACTTTGATGACCTTGTAGGTGCTGAATTCAGTGGAGCTATGCTTGCTGGTGGTACTTGGGTAGTTAAAGTTAAAAAACAAGACAGTAGATATAAACAAGAAGTAACTAAATACCAATATATACTAAATGGTACAGTTAACTTCTAATATTTATATCATAATTACTGTTTAGATGTTACAAGGAGATGTGCAGAAATGCATGTCTCCTTATTTTATTATATTATTTAAGAAGAAAAAGGAGAGAAGAAAAATGAAAGCAAAAGAAATAATGAAACAAGTCAAAGAATTAAATATTGTGGAATTTGTAAAATTCAAAAAAGAATTTTATAAATATGTAAGCACTGTTGCAGAAAGTTTAGCTGAAGATAATGGTGAAAAACCTGTCAAAGAAGAAGTTGTTAAAACTGAAGTTGTCAAAGAAGAAGCAAAATCTGCTAAAGAAGAACCTGTTAAAACTGAATCTAAATCTAAAGGTAAAAGCAAAAAGACAAAATACAATAACAACACAAATAGAATGGCAAAAAAATGTCAATACAAAAAATTCTTTAGAGCTGTTAGCAAGACTGGTTATGAACACGGCGATGAAGTAAAAGAGGATAAGAAACTATTAGCGATAGGCACTAAAGACTCAGATAAATGTGTCGCTGCTGCTTTAGTAAATCATAGGGGAATAGCAACAAATGTTATATATTCTCCAACTTATAAATATCCAATGGTATTTGCTAAAACATCATTGGAAGAATTAGAAGCAACTAAAAAATTAATTATGAGTCAATTCAATGAAGACGACGACATAACAAAAATTGGCAGAAATAAGAAATGGAATGGTAAAGACAGTAACCTATATTATGATGAAATCGAAAATGGTAACTTCTGTTACAGAATGAAGGACCATGATGAAAACATGATATATGGTGGATACATGGTAGACCTTGACATCGCATTCTACAAAACTACAGAAGGTACAGCTATAATCGACATGCAATATTTCTTTATGCCTAGATGGGGTACTTTCGAAATAAGAGAAAACTACGAAGAAATAGTAGAAGACGTTGAAAAATTAATAGACAGAGCTTTTAGCGATAACGATGGAAACGATGACAATAAAGAAGTAGTAACAGATGACAATAATGAAGAAGTTTCTGATGACAATGCTCAAGAAGAAAAGACAGTTGAAGATGGACAAGAAGAAGTATCCGCTGAAGTTAAAAGACAACAAAGAATGCAAAGACGTTTAGAAAGAGGCAGAAAACCTAGAGTAGAAACTAAATCTAAATTCAGTAAACCAGAAAGATAGGAGGTCGAGTATTATGCTGTTATTTTGTCCACTGCTCTTGTATATTCTACTGTGTTTCATTTTATGCTTTATTTTAGATAATGTGGGAATATCCCCCTTCGGGGCTATCGCTCGCTATCGCTCGTGCTATCGCACCCCTCAGGGGCCCCTGTCAAAGCTTAACGCTATCGCTACTTTGACTATGGCTATCGCAGCAAATATTTTGGCTATCGCAATAAAGACCTGTTGTCGTGAATGATTATTTATATGATTGTTTTTGTGTCATTCATAGGTTGTAATCCCTTTCGGGGGAGGACTGCGTGTGCTTTTGAGTGACCATTGGGGACAGCGATGTTCCTTGACGTGTGCTCTCACAAAAACAAAATTTAATTTTATGGAGGTATAATCATGGCTTATAACAGAAGTAGAAGAGGATATAATAGTAATAGAGGAAATAGACAACAACAACAAAGACCAGTATCTTTTGCGTGTCCTAGAAAATTCTATAGTTTATGTTCACATAGACTAGGAGAAGGTGTAGGACTAGTAGGTATATTTGACAAATTAAATCCTGAAGATAATATAGAACAAGGTAATATAGAGTTACTTTGCTTGGAAAAACTTCACGGAATTATAGAAGATGTTCCTGACAATAGTGAAGAAATATTAAACACTAAGGTGAGAATATTTGTGCCTGATATGCTATCATATCTTATCAATGGCGATGTAGCTGATTTTATGCAAAATGGAGTCAGAATCAATGGTGATGAAATAGATGAAGACTTATTAGAATTAATAGACAGCGTTGATACAATGCTTAGAGAAAAATCTAGAAATGTCAACATTAGACTGTATCAATATCAACCAAATGACCTTAAATCTGAGTCACAAGATTGGTTCCAAGAATTGGTAGACAACTATCTAAATGGACTAGCTAATGCTAATACTAGTACTGCTAAGACAGAAAGTAAACCTAAATCTTTGGAAGATCAGTTAGCTGAAGCATTAGCTAATAATGATATGCCAAAAGCTGAAATGATAATGGAATTCCAAAGACAACAAGTTGCATTAAATAAGTCTCAAAATGCAGCAAGTTCTGAGTCTGAAGAAGAAGCACAAGCATAAGACGAAGAGGTGGAGTGATCCACCTTTTTTGTTTTTGCTATGTCCTTTGACGTGTGCTATCATAAAATTGTAAAGTTCTGAAGAGTTAATCTATAAAGCTCTTTTCCATTTTAATATTATATTAGCCTAGAATGGCAGGAGGTAATTATATGTTATATTTAGGAAATGCTTTTAGTTTACAAATGTTAGATTGCACTGTTGCACATACGATTTCTACAAAACCAATATCTATAGACGACGTAAAAACTGCAGGTTTTGTATCTGTAGTAGGACATCCTGATACAGCTAATGTACTATCAGATATGATTGGTAAAGACGTTGCTTGTAACAGAGCTTCTGTCAGTTTAACACCACATGACACTTTAATCGTTGCACAAGTAGTAGGAGGTAGATTACCTGCGGGTGCTACTAAACTACCCGACGGATTCAAAATGACATTCTTAAAAGTTAACGTTTTATAGACATAAATGGGTTCACAGGAGTTTGTCCCTTAAAAGCTCCTTACAATTATATACTATAGTCGAGAGACTTTAAATCGTGGAGGAATACATATGTATAAGATAGAAATATTTGAAAATAACGAAAGAATGAAAGCTTTAGTAATCGATGGAGAATTGGCATGTTTTTATACAATAAGAGCCAATGGACTTTTTGATATTGTCAGAGCTGATGAAGGATCTGAAAGTTTTGTATTCCTAGAATCTATGTTAGATTTAGATTTATTTGAATATAAGACTCATTTCTATGCTAGTCATGTAAATAACTTATATGAACTAGTGGAAGAAGGTGAAGTAGTTGTTTAGTATGTTTGGCTCATATTTCATCTTAAAATTAATAGCCCATATAATATGTTGGGCAGCACGCTTAGCAGATTAATGGCTATTTAATATAATGGGGAGTAACGTTAAAGCATGATAATGGTTACTCCCTGTTAATTGGTTATAATATTTATATGCAGATAAATTGGCTCCAGTGGCATTCCGAATACCGATCACTTATTCGAATCTTCTGATTCAGCCCTCAATTTTAGTTTTACTGGAGCTTTTTTATGTGCATATAATAATGAGACAGAAAAATATATAATTTATATGCAGATCGATTGCCCTATAGACTTTACTTCCCCTTTTATATCTATAGGGTTATTTGTTGTGTATATAAATAAATATAAGGAGGTATTTGTATCATGGAATATAATAATGATTTAAACATTGAAGTATTATTAAGAGATTGTGAGGACCCATTTGATTTGGATCCTTGTAAGGGATGCATCTGTGATGATTGTACAGAATGTTTTGAAGGAGGTGCATCTGAAGATAAATAATATTGCTACATATTTTATATTGATAAGACCTGGGTAAAACTGGGTCTTATTTATTGTATATATATAAGAGAGCCTAGAACCCTCCCCCATTAGTATTATATAACTATATAATACGAACGTCTAGGCTCTGTTACATATGTATAATAAATACAGGGGGTTTATACATAGTTGAGTTAAATTGAAAAGAAACAAAAATAAATAATTATAAAATATACGGAGGTATAAAAAATGAAAATAATATTAACTGAAAAAGAAATGTATGGATTAAAGAAAGCATGGGATAACACAAAAGATATATGTACTAGCGTTGAAGATAGAAACAAATTTAATGACATTGAAAATAGAATAGCAAATAAAGCAGTAGCAAACAAAGACGGAGAAGTAACATTTGAATTTGAAGAAGGAGACATAGTAGAAGGATTATTAGCATCAGCATATATACTAGATGAAACAAAAGATGCAGCTCAAGACTTAGATAGATCATATAGAATGATGAGAGGTAAATGGACAGAAGTTGGACTTAAAATAGCATCATTTGCAATGAAGACATTCATATTAAAGAGTCCATTCACTAGAAGTTTCTATAATAGTTTAAGTTATTATATTGCATCATTTAAATCTGCATATGATAAAGCACTTACAATGGGCTTTAGCTTAGAGATAATAAAAGAATCAGATAAAGAAGTTATGCCAGATGACCCTAAAGAGGTATTAGTAGAACAATAATATAAAGGAGAGATTATTATGTTAGAACTATTAGTAGGGGCCGCTCTTGGCTCCTCTTTAACAAAGAAATATAGCAAAATGACAAAAGAGGAAATAAAAGAAGACTTAGCTAATAAAGCATCTACCATTGGTAAAGTGGCAGGTGCAGGTGCAGAATTAATATCTGAAAAGGTATTTGCATCAAAAGAAGATGTAGAACATGAAGAACATAAGCATAATGTAGATGGCGTTAAATATGCCAAGACAAATGGTATAGACATAAATGATTTATAATATGTAATTTAGAATTTAAAATAATAAGAATAAAAGGAGGGCCTTAATCATGGCTAAAGAAATAAAAGATAATAAAGAACAATTAAATAATGAAGAAGTAAAAGAACAAGAAACAAAAGAACCAAAGAAAGTAAATAAATTTGGAGGTATAGACATTAGTAGTCTTCCTGATCCAGAGGAAGATCCAATAGAAGAAATGCCTGCTACAATGAGAACATTAAAAATGACAGCACCATATGTAGATGAAATATATAAAAACATATTTATACCATTAGGACTAACAGAAGAAACAGGATTAATAAGAATAGATCCTAGTGATGATAACAGTGATATGACTTTGTGCTGGGATACAGTTAATCTTAGTTTAGAAGAAGATGATGAAGATTTATTCATTGAAGAAACAAATTATAAAGCTAGTTTAATAGAAGCATTATTATATGGTAGATATCAAGATGGATTAATGCCAGGAGCAAGAGACATAAATGGAGACAAATATAGAGTTCTAGGAGCAGAAAATCCAATAATAACACAATCATTTGAGATGACTGTGGATTTCAATAAAAAAGACGTAGATGAAGCAGTGAATCTTATTAAAGATGCTATTAAATTACCACCTGATTCATATGATGAAATATTTATATCTAAGAGACCAGCTTCTCCAGATACTACAGGATTTAATACACCTAAATGTAGTGTAATAATCATTAACAGATCAAATGAAGAAATGAGTAATTTATCTACAGCATTTAAGACTGAAAGATTTGGACGTAAAGTTAATAAGGCTATAAATAAATCATCACAAACAGTTTATGGAACTGCTAAGATGGTAGGCCAAAAGATTATGATACCTGGTGCAGAAGTTCTAGGTATGACAGCAGGTACATTAGCAGGTGCTACTGCACAATCTATAGGAGTAGCAGCAGTAGAAGGTGCTAATGAATTCAGAAAAAGTTTTAACATAAATGCTATTAAAGAAAGAACTGCAACTCAAGAATTAATAAGAGCATTCACTAAAGGTAAATCTAGATCTACTAGAGGAGGTGCATTCTAATAGCATAAGATATATGACTATGTATTGAACCGTATCTTTACATAGTCATATATTTTTTATATAGATGATATACATTAGTTCATAAAGTGCATATAGTAAAACACTAGTATGCGTTGGCTATTAATTGACATCTATATACATGTGCTTTTTATAATTGCGCAGCCTGAAAAGCGAGCGTAGCGAGCGAATAAATGCGCAGCGTAGCAAGCACTATTACTTATAGAAAATTGAGCGTTACATATCAAATAAGCATATGAAACGGTACAGTTTGAAATAAGTAAAAAATGAGGCAATAAATGCCCCTACTGATGTGATAACGAAACATTGTGGAAGCATTTGACAATTCAATGGACCTTGAAGCCTCGTTTTCGCAAAATAATGGTAAAATAATTAAAATTTTGCGTGGTGCGTAGTCTAGCGAGCATATTCATGAAGTAGCGCAAGTATTTTATAGCCTAAGCGTAAATATATCATAGTTATATGCTGTACGTAATTAATATCCCGTTTTAAAAAAACACATGTTTTAACGCTTTATAACGTATATGTTTTGCCATAAACTGGTATATAATAATAAATATATATATTTAATGCGTAACACTTAATATAAGCAACGATAAATATATATACCTAGGTAGAAACGTATATATTACAAAACATTAAAATAAAACAATATAAAGGAGTGATTAATACCATGAGTAATAACGATAACATTAAAAGAATACGTAGCAAAAAGCTAAGAACGAAATGTGACGAAGTAGGTATAGACACACCGAAAATAATGAATCAAGAAACTGCTGATTCGTTATTAAAATGCAACAATAACAACAACACAGGAGATAAAACACAAGAAACAGATATAATAAATACAGAATATAATATTATAGAAGGACTAACATGGTTAGGAGGACATGATATTATTAATAAAGATGTTGTTTCTATATTATTTAGAAATATTAATCTTAAATCATTAAACATGGAAGGAATAGTAATTAAAGAAAATGTACTTGAAGCTACATTTGAAGATAGTCATATATCTGAAGCAGTTATACAAGAAAATAATAGATTTAATACTCTTATCATTAAGAACTGCACTATCGGTATTCTAAGAATAGAATGGTCCAATGTTAATAGAGTTGTTTTATATAATAGTGAAATATCTAATTTTATAGTTACAGGTAGTATGATACCATTTGGAGTATTAATGAACTATAATAGTAGTATAGGCAGACTATATATGAATGGTAGCTTTATTAATAATGAATCAAATAAGGGATATAACGAAGCATATAATGATGATATTAAAGACGCAGATGATATTATTATGGACGATAAATTAATAGACATAGTTAAATATGAAGTTAAATTACATGGCTCAAGTATTATAGAGACAAGAGATGAAGGCGAAGTATTAATACAAAGAAACTTGAATACATTCGATAGTGAATAAGATAAACAAAATAAATAATATAAGAAAGGAGCCATATATAATTATGAGCGATGATAATAACAGAATTAAAAAGATGGAAAACCTATATACGTCTAAAGAAGAAATAAACATAATGGATCAAAAGGCTCTAGACAAAATAAAACTAAAACCATTAGAAAACAAAATTATAAATGATGGTGAATATAATGTCATTAAAGATATAGAATGGAAAAGAGACTGCGACTTATATAATAAAAACATACCAAATTTAATAATGCAAAATGTAAAGTTTGGTGACGATAGTATGGAAGACGTATATATAGAACAAGGTGTTAACAGATTAAGTATAGATAAGTGCAACTTAAATACAACTGAAGTAATAGGAAACGATGAATTAGTTACCGTTATTATTAGAGACAGTGAAATAGATTCATTGACTTTTAATAAATGCAGAATAAGAAGAGTATTGTTATATAATTGTAAGATATATAATTTAGTATTGTTAGATACTATTATACCTAATGGTGTATTGTTAAATTATAATACTAAGATAGATAAATTATATATGAATAATAGCTTAATTAATAATACAAATAAATATAAGTTCAATGAAGAAAATAGTAAACTTATTAAAGAGGCCGATGATATCATCATGGATGATAAATTAATAAGTATCATTAAAAGTAGAATAGATATAATGGGCAGTCATATTATCGAAGATATAAAAGATAATAGAGTTTGCATTAATGTTGAAAACATTAACAGAGAAGAGTAAAGCGAGGATTAAATATTATGAGCAGTAGTGTATTTAAACAAGGTAACTTTGAAATGGAAAAAATGATCAATGAAAATAATAATACATCATCAAGTCTATTAAATAAAATTATAATACTAGATAATACAAAAGATTATTATATATTCGATGGCCTAAAGAGTTTAGACGGATATTTATTAACACTAAAAGACCTATATAGCGCAAAACTAAGAAACTGTGATTTAGAAAAAGAAGACGGAATAAATATAAATTCAGGAATAAAAGCCGTTACTATTGAAAATTGTACTATATCTAATTCATTAAGTATAAATGATATAGACCTAGAAAATTTAGTTATTAAAGACAGTTATATAAATAGATTAATATTCTATAATTGTAAAGGCATAAATGAAATATTCTTATATAATACTACTATCAATGAATTAGTATTTAATTATTGTAACATATATCAAGGAATACTGATGAATGATGGGTGCGCCATTAATGATTTAAATATATATCGTTCATTTATAATAAACTATAGTAAACATTATTACAATGATATGTATAACAAACATATGAAAAGTAGTTATGACTATATAATAGATGATAGATTAATAGATATAGTTAAAGATAAAGTAGTATTAAATCATAGTTGTATTATAGAACAAGAAGGAGAAGAAGCATATAACTATTATTATAATAGAAGTGATAAAGATATTAAACCATTAAATGAATAATAATAATAAGTGAATAAGCGAGTGTAACGAGCGCGAAATGAACGAAGTGAATGAGCGCGAGTTGTGAAGTGAGCGTAACGAACGAATGCGAACGAACGAGGTGAGAATTAAATAATGGCAGAGAAAATAGAATTCGGATTCTGTGTAGTAGAACAAGAAGACATAAATAGTATCTTAAAAGAACTAAATAGTACACATAGAGTCTGTTATGAAATAAGCGATAAAGAGTTAGAAGAAAAAGGTCTAATTAGAATAGGAGGAGGTTATGGAGTTACTATAAGAAATGTAAATAACCTCGATGGATATGATATACATATAAGAAGAAATTTAGATCTAATATTTGAAGACTGTGATTTAGGTGACAATGACAGAATATATATTGAAACTACTAACGATATAGCTATAAGTAATTGTACTCTAGGAAGTTTTATTATAGAAGAGAATCATCAAAGAGAAATAAGTATACTTAATAGTTATATTAGATATCTCAAAATAAATGAATCTATATTACGCAGAGTAAAATTCGATAATTGTATTATAGATATGATAGATATAGTGCATAGTATATTGCCTTATGGTTTACATGTTAATTATAAAAGTAGCATTAAAACTTTTAAGTTATTTGAAAGTTTAATAGATAATACTCCAGTAGTTAGTAGTAATTATCATGCTACATGCAGAGGAGATACTAAGCCAGAAAATTTATATGAAGAAAACCTAGAAGATATAGTTGAAGAGAAATTTATATTATCTAATAGTTTAATTATAGAAAACAATATAGATACTAATGAATATTCTGCTACTGATAAATATCTTAATAAAAATAGACATGAAGAAACTAAAGGAACATTTATTTGCGGCATTTATAGAAATATTAAAAATAACGAATAAACAATAAAGGCGGTGAATAATAAAATATTATGAAAGTATATGGAACATATGAGCTAGTTGAGCAAGAAGACATAAATAATGTATTAGACAATGTTAAAAATAATAACGTTATTAATCTTGAAGTGCTAGAGAAAGAAAAGATAGCAAAAACAACAAGTGATGAAGGCATTATGTTTAATGACATTAATGATATAAGGCTCAGCTTATATTTAAGACATAAAAGAAATATAAAGATTAAAAACTGTGACTTTAATGAAAGAGAACATCTTATAATAGAAACTCCAATTGAGTTTGTATATTTAGAAGATTCAACATTACCTAAAGTAAGACTTAGAAATTGTAATGGTTTTAGAGTAAATATATCAAATACTTACATCAGTAGACTTAATATAAGTTCATGTATATTAGATATAGTTCTTATAGAGAACTCTATTATAGATGAAATAGTTATTAGTAGCAGTATAATTAGAAATGGACTATTAGTAAATTATAACAGTACTATAAGAAGAATAGTATTAATAGATTCATTAGTAAATAATACACAAGCTGTTATTGATAATACAATAGCCAATAGACAAGAGGAATTACCCGAAGTATATGATTTATATGAAGATGTATTAGAGGATGCTGCAACTGAATCATTTAGAATGACTAATAGTTGTATTATTAATAACAATATAAAAAATACCAATGTAGTAACAGAAGATTTAAAAGAGGCTTTAAACGATAGTGAATATGTAAAAAAAGAAGGAGCCATGATATGTGGCATTTACGAAAGAACAAATAATAAGAAAGGAGAATAAAGAGATATATGGCTAATGATAAACATGATTCTATAGATATAACACAAAAAGATATAAATATTAATGTCAACAGAGTAAGTTATGATTATAGCTCATTACACAATGAAAGCTTATTCTTAGAAGATATAATCCATGCTAGAATAAGAGAAAAAGATATTCCTCGACACTTTAAATGTGAAAATGTATTTATTACAAATATATGTAATTTATTTGATAACACATTATATCTTTTAGCTCCTGATAAAAATAAGGAGTCATTACATGTCAGATTATATAACTGTTCATTATCTGCACCACAACTTCGCGAAGAAATAGTAATTAAAGATTTTGATGCGATAACAATGAATAATTGTCATGTAAATAAAATATTTGTTCATAACACAAAAATTATCTCTATAGAAAATACACATATATATAGTCTATATATAACGAATTCAAGTGACATGGGTTATATTAGAATACAAAATAGCACCATAGATAAATTATATATAAATGAATCAATAATTAAAAGCGGCATTCTAATTAGTTATGGCACTATTATTAATGAAATAAGTATAACTAGAAGTATTGTTGTTAACAATTTCAAAAACAAAATAAATGAACTAGAAGAATTAGAAATAAATGATATCACAGATATATTTATAGAAGATGATTTAGAAACAATAGCAAGAGATAACTTCTCATTAAAAGATAGTTTGATAATAAATAATAACTATAGTAATGTAGAGGAATTGCCAGACAGAGAAAAAATAATAATGTCAGGAGATGGTACAGAGAATAATCCTTATGCTACAAGATATTATCCTAATTATTATGAACAAAACGAATTTCTTAATGGTAAATACAAAGAATGGAATTTTAAAAAATATCACAGAGAAAGAAATTGTATGATGTGTGGTACTTATTACTCTGCTGATTACAATAATGACTCTGAAATAAATAATTTAAGGGAGGACATATAATATGAAATATCAAATAATAGAAATAAGAGGCACTGAAAAAATAAATTGTTACAATGTGATTACTATGCTAGTGAGATGTCTAGGTGGTGTTTTCGATAATGATATATGTATTATTAGCGAAGCATTTACAGACGAAGAATTGTCTAAATTAGAAATAAAGGAAGGAAGAGTATTCGAAAAGAGTATATCATGGGATATATAAAAGCAGAATAAGATAAGAAAGGACGATAATAATTAATATGGCATTTGAAATTAACCAACAAGTATATAATGAATCACCTATGTACTTTTTATTAGAAGAGGTGATGCACGACAATAATACAAATGCTTCAGACATAGTCTCTATTGATAGTCAATTATTAAATCAACACTTCTTCAATAGTGAAAGACCACTTCAAGGCTTAAGAAAGCCAAACAAGTATTTTTATTCATTCTTAAAAAGCATAACAAAAAAATACGGAAATTATTCAATAGTAGTCAAAGATCTGAACAATATACAAAGCAGTTTAATATTTGATGATATAAATGATTTAAATATAAAAGACTGTAACATAGGTATTAATGAATCTATCAATACTAGAGACAAGGACTTTGTATGTTTAAGATTCGATAATGTAAGAAATACAAGAATTAAAAATAGTAGCTTTGATTATCCATTGTATTTTCCAATGAACACAGGGATATATATAGAATTAGAAAATTGTATATTAGATACATTATTTATAGAGTATTGTACAAAGTCTCATATATATATAAACGAATGTTATATAAATAATTTATGCATAACAGGAGATTGTCTTACTGGCGGCATACACAACAACACTATAAAACATCTATATATAAATGAAAGCAATTGTAGTTTTATATCAAATGTATCAGATGATTATACTAAAATATTCGATAATATATATTGCGACAAGTCTATAATAAAAATTACTAATCCAAGTTATACTTCAGAAGAAGTAGAGACAGACATAGCAAAATATTATGAAACACAAAAAACAAACACTACATTTTATACAGGAGACACGGAAGAATTTGATCGAAATTTAATAATAAAATTAAACTCATTAGATTTTTATTCTTCATGGGATCCTGTATATGATTAAATAGGAGGAAAATATATGGCATATATAGAGCAAAAACACATGGATTTATATCCTGATGTATTTGATGCACAAGAACGTCAGGATTTTTATAATAAAATAAATATGGGTGTAGATATGTTAGGAAAAATATACTTTAAACAAATCACTCATATACCATTAGAAAACGATGTAGCTTATAAAATAAAAAATGTAAGACAAGCTATATTTCAAGGATGTGATATAGAAAGAATAGGAGACAACAAAAAAAGTTCAGATGTATTATTAATAAAACATAATACACATTCTATTACAATAGATAACTGCTCATTTGGAAATACAATATGGGTCATGAATAATTATAATTTATCTAACGTGACCATAAAAAATAGTGTAGTTAATAGATTAATCTTGGATGACTGTTGTCATATACAGCGTATATTTTTATACAACAGTATAGTAGAAGAGATATCTTTATCTAATTCAATAGTAAGAGAAGGTATACACTTAATCGATGGTGAAATCGATGATAATGGTCTGCATATGTTTAAAGATTATGAAAGAAGTGAATTAAGATCTTTAAAACTAAAAGACTCATTTATTAACCAATCAAAAGTCAGAGGCTATAATCGTAGAAGAATGCCCCTATCATTAAGAAAGATGTATCATTATGACGATAGAGATTTAAAAGAAATAGTATTAGGTTGTACTAACAAAGACGAAAATGTATTTAGTCTAAATGACAGCTGTATATCTTATAATGATAACGAATTAAATATAATAATATAATACAGAGGAAGGAAGTATTATTATGGAAATAATGAAAAAAGAAAAGTTGTATGAAGAATTAAATGAATTCGAAAAGTATGAAAAAGATTGGGACGGTATTTTTAGTAGCGAGCCCATAAAGAAAGAATGTATAGAAACTGCTAAACAAATAATAGAAGGTCTCGAAAACTCACCACATTATATATCTCCTGAACTTAATGGAAACATAAGATTACATTGGGACAATGATAAAAATAAAAAATGGCTCACTGTAAAAATATATTCTGATAAAGAAAAGAAAATAATGCTAGAAATAGAATATGAATCATTTGAAGAAAACATAGAAATGTATAATTATATATCAATGGAAAAATACAAAAGTCTAGACGGCTTTGTAGATATACTTATAAATGAATAAATAGGAGGAATAAAAATTATGAGTATGTATGAACAAATAGTAGATCGATTTAAAAAACAAAATATAAATTTAGATGGAAAACACTTATTGATTAACAATGAATTTAATGGAAAAAAAGTAAGACCGATATTTTCAGAAGACAAATCAGTAGTATGTTTCCCGGCATTAGATTATGATTTAAGTGATTGTTATGGAGAAGATGTATATTCTCCAAGATGCTTTTTTGTAGACAGTATATACAATACATGGATTAAATGTAGTTCCATGAGCATTAATGTAGATATATATGTTTTATGCGATTAAGGAGAAAGTACTATGGCAGAATTTATAGAATGTAGAGATTATAAAATTTTAGATATTGACAGCACAAAAGATTATATATTCTTCGCTGTAATGAACGACAGTGAAGATTATGTTAGATCATGTTGTTTAAGAAGTAAAGAACATAATATACAGTCATTAAGAAAGGAAATTGCTGATTATTTAAATAGTAATAATATTGAATCATTAAAATACAAAGACGAAGAATATAATGACAGAATACTAATAAAGAATATCTCAAAGAATGTCTGCAAAATATCTGTTAATGGATATAGTACCAGAGTTAATAAAGCAGATATATTAAAAAATTTATAGATATAAATAGGAGGAGAAATTATGTATAAAGGTCTAGGATTTATAAGTTCATTTACAAAAGAACAAGAGGATACATTGACAGAATTATATAACAAAATAGATAACCCAAAATTAAAAGAGTTAGAAGAAAATATAAGACAAGAGTATAAGAACATGATAGAGTATAAACAAAATGTTCTTGTACAAGCTGTAAAAGAGTATAACGAATTTGTTTATACAGAATTCATTTCAGCAATAGACGATATGATATTAGAACAATTTAATGTTACAGTTAAAGATATAGGTACTTGCTGCTCAATTAAAGGAAAAGATAGAGCCGAATTTGAAAAATTTGTAAATGAGTATGATGCATTAATAAAAGCAATATTTAAATATTCGACAATAAATAAAATAACTCCAAGATTCTGGGTAAATTTATATTCATTAAATCCAACAGAGAAAATGATTTACCATAAAAACATGGATTGTATAAGATTGTATGACGAAACATCAAGAGAAGAAATATTTGAAAACGACGATAATAGCAATAAAATAATAATATATAATGTATTAACATTAAAGCATGATGTTTTAAAGAAAATGGTTAACGAAAATAAATGGAATGACGACTTTACCACACTATATTATTTTGCTAAAAAATTAAATTGGAATAAAAATATATTAGAAAAAGAAAGAGAAAAACAAGGAGAATAAGCTATGACTATTTATTATGCACATAGTAAGGAGGTATATTAATATGAAAAAAATAAAATGTCAGTATGAAGAAAGATGTACAATGTATAGCTGGAGATGTGAATACTGCAAAAGAAATGAAAACGCAGTATTGGAAGACTGTTTTAATGACAGAGGATACGTACCTTCTTGTATTCATGGATATACAGACTGTATACATGACCCAGCTTATTTAATTTACTGTAGTGAAAAAGGATATCATAGAAAATTATCAAGCATTAGATTACAAGAATTAAAGAAAAAAGCAGAAAAAGGTTGTAATTGTGGCAAAAATGTACCAATGTATGATGATGAAGATAAATAAGGAGAATTGATATGAGATGTTTAATTTATTCACAAAAAGAAAGGAACGAAAAAGAGAAGAAAAGCGAAAGATAGCCAAGAAAATACAAGAAGTAGATATAAATATTGCATCGGCTATAGACGACGAAAAAGGATCATGCACAGAATTATATTCATTGTTTTCAGGCGCTAGCATGGAAAAGATTAGAAATTTAGGAATTATGGAACGAGAAAAAGCAACACAATTAGAATATTATATAGACCAGTTTATAAACGAATATAAATACCTAGAAAATAATTATAATAATCATAGTATAGATGGATTAACTGAATTATTAGAAGATAGAACATTTGCTTATAATCGTATAGTAGGAAAAGATGCCGATACAATGTTATACAGATTAACTGGTTATGAATTCATAACAGAAAAATGTGATGACGATGAATAAATATATCAGAAATTATAAAATGCGAAAGATGTTAAAGAGCATTATTGAAAATCTAAGAGAAACCAAGTATAACATAACAAACGCATTGGCTTGGAGAGATACAATAGACATAGATTTCAGAGAAAAGTATATTATAATAAATCAGCTTGAGAGTATAATATCTTTTTATGAAGATTCTTTAAATGAAAAGTATTACAATGAAATATTTTCATATGAAGAATTATATGTAGCAAACCATGATTCGAAATCAATGGCTGAATGTGCATTTTATGTAAATCATAGAGACGGTACGTTTCCATATGATGCATGGGAATATCTATATAATATGATAACTATAGGAAGGAGCAAAGAAGAAAGTATAAAAAAATATAATAAATTACAAGAAATAGAAAAGAAGAAAAAAGATAATAAAACATCAGAACATATAGATATAGCTAAAGCATTTATTGTATTAATAATTGCAATAATATTTGCTAAATTGTTTATTCGCTAACGGAGGTGAGATAACTATTTATATTTTAGGAATATTATTCATGTATAGTGCAATATATCTTATTGCAGCAGTATTAGTAGCAGCAGTATCAATAGCAATGGTTGAGATATCCTTATTCATATTGTCTATGATACTTAGTGCTATAGATAATATAGAATATTTTTGTAGAAATAAAATAAATATTAGAAAAGCCAACAAAAAAGAAAAAAAAGATACAGAGCAATATTGGAAAAATTTATAAGGAGGAATATGTGTTATGACACACATAGATAAAATTAAAAAAATAGAAGGAATACACAGTATAGATTGTATATACTTTAATAATAATGACTATTCTAAAGACGAATTAATTATTAATAGCTTAGTGGATACAATAAGAAGAATAGAATATCGTTTAAATGCAGCACTTGTACATGATACTGATATAAACACTGTAAGAAGTGATGTAATAGATTTAATAGATGAATCTGTTGATGAATTAACGGAGGTGTTAAATGAAAGATAATGCTAAAAATATAGTAGTAAGTGATATATTAATGTTAATATTATTGGCTACTATAATATTTAATATGATGTAAGAAGGAGGAATAATAAATGCATGAATTATATGTGTTTATTTTACGCTTTATTCTAGGATTAGGAGCCGGTATAACTATTGGCTCTTTTTTTGGTATTATTTTATTTATAATACTAAACAAAATAGAACTAAATAACAGGGAGGAAAATAAATAATTATGAAAGCATATAAAGAAAGTAAATATTTAATATTTGAGTTTGAAGACGTTGATGAAAACGCAGGGAAAAAAGCAAAATTTGATTTAAGTACAGGTGACTTCATTAGTCCATCAGGAAGAAAAGTTAAAACATTGGATAAATACTTAAATAAATATTCAGTAGATACAATAATTGATTCATTTGAGGATGAAAAATATAAAAAATATCTAAGATTCATTAAAGACATGATTCAATATCATAACAATATAAGTTGTGGAAAAATGTCAGTTAATAATCTTTTATTAGGTGCTAAAAAATATATGGAATTTGAAAAATTCTATGTATATGGAGTTGAAGTAGATTATTTATCTTGTAAAAAATACGAATATATACCATGGACTCAAGAAGAAATCGATGAATATGAGAAAAAAAATAATCGTAAATTATATTATACTCCTAATCACAGTATTGAAAAATTCGTAAAATTTGAAGACATACCAAAAGCAATACTTCAATTCTATAAAGAGCATAAAATAAAAATAAAATATAATATATGTGAAGAACAATACAAAGACATAATTGTACATGCAATAGATAAAGTTAAATCTATAAATGCAGGTAAAGAAGATTATAAATTAATATTTTATTGTGCCTTTATAGAAGCCTGCTATAATATTAAACCATCATTCCCAGAAGAAAATAATTTGAGAAACTATATTAGTGGAGTTTCTTTTTATCGAACAAGTACTTTATTAGAAGACTATTATTGTGACTTAAACAAATTAATAGAATATGTAGAATATTTAATGGAAGTAGAACATTTAGCATGTATGGATGATGATTGGAAAAGAGGAAAAAATGGACCTATAGAAATTTTAGATCAATTATTTGATTATAATATTATGCAAAGGAGATTATGTGGTAACGAAAAATATGATAAGTATCCTAAAAATTTCTTAACAGTTAAAAATATAGTAACATATAAGTATAACAGTATGATAAGACAGGAAAAGGCGAAAAGACTAAGTGAAAATATATATAGACCAGAATTAGAATTTGAAACTTCTGGATTTGTATTTATATCACCAAAAACTCCTCAAGATATCATTGACGAAGGAAAAAATATGCATAACTGTGTAGGAGGATATGTTAGTAGCGTATTGAATGATTATAGTATTATAATATTTATGAGAAAATCAAGCAGTCCTGATAAAAGTTTTATAACTCTTGAACTTAACAGTACTTTAAGTGTAATTCAATCAAAAAGAAAATATAATAAGTCTTTAAATATACAAGAACGTCAAGTACTAAATCAATATAGACAATTCTTAATTGACGTTAGAGAGAAAAAAAGACAAGAAGATAAAAAAGATATAATTGAAGATATAGTTGATTTAGAATTAAAAATGGAAAGAGAATAGGAGGTATAAATATATGTATATTACAAAAGAACAAATCGTTAAACAATTTGATGAACTAATTGAACAATTAGACACAATTAACGCCCTAGGAATAGCTAGGGCTACACAAAATTATGCAGAAGAAACAGAAGAAAATGTTGAAGCTATGGATAGAATTTTAAGTAAAAGTAAATACATAGCTAAGTTACAAAGAAATATAGAAAATACAAAGCAACAAATGATAAAAAACACTGATTCTAAAAATAAAGGATTCAGAGTTATGAAATATAAAGTAGAACATTATAGATTAGATGCGCTAGAATTATTAGAAGAGATATTAGAATTAGATGCTGATATTGACTTAGACAATACGGAATTGGACCCTATAGATATATTCGGAGACGATGACGAAGGAGAGGAATAATATGAGAATACCTAATTGCAAAGATTGTACCGATAATAATCATGGATGGTGCAAAAGATATAATTTACAAAAACCAGAAGCAGTCGTAGAATGTACGGCTGCTATGGAACTTGAAGAAAATGATGAACCTTTAGAAGTACCAAAGCCTAGAAGTAGCAAAAAATCTAAATTTGCACAAGAAACATTTAGTTTAAGCGAAGAAGAAGAAAAACTATTGTATCATGCATTTCATTTTGTTGATACATATTATTATAATAAAAAGATAGATGATATAGAAAAATTAATAGCAGATGAAACATCAGAACAAGGATTGCATAATTATAATATTATGGATGGTGAAACAGAATTATTAGATAAATGTATAGCAGAGCAAGAGAAATTTGCTAATCTATATAAGAAAATATCTAAATACTGTAAAGGAGATAAATAATATGGAAAACATGAGCAATAATGAAATAAATTGGATTATTATGGCTCTGAACAAAGAAATAAAAAATAAAGAACAAATAATTCATCAAAATGAAGTAAAATTAGAATATAAACAAGATGTAGATAAAGAAGAGCTGAATTTAATTATTCAAATGTACAAAGACGCAGTAGATGTGATGAAAGGTATTATATCTAAATTAAGAAAGGAAGAATGATATGTTGTTTAATAAAATAAAAGAGAGATTAACAGTTCTCGAAAATACATTAAAAAATTTTAAGGAGGAAACAAGAAAAGATATAGAAAATAATAATTTAGAAATAACTAAATTAAAATACAGAGATATTCCAAGATTAGAAAAATCAATTAATGAATCTAAAGCGCCTGATTCTAGTACTATAGATTTTGGTGCTGATGTTATCGAAGAGGCATTAATATATTTAAAAAATTGTGAAGAACAAAAAATTCTTCATACATCTTTATCTGTAGATAAAGAAAATAATGCTGCAGAATTAGAACAAATAAATAAATCTAATTATATGATTGATATAATAGATCAAATATTAGTAGATTATGACTGTGATTTCTGGGAGAAATACTACGACAAATATGAAAATGACATCTAGGATAAATTAAACAAATAAAGGAGATTAGTATATTATGAATGATGCTGAAAGACAAAAATTTTATAGAAATGTAATCTTAGATGATGAAACAATAAAAGAGATTGAACAAGTGATTGACGTTGATAAGAGAAAAACATATAAAGAATGGGGATTAGATAATTCTAATGGCCTATTATTATATGGACCTCCAGGTACAGGTAAAACTACATTAGCTAAACAAATAGCCAAATTAAATGGCTATGGATTTTTACATGAATCAGGTAGTAGATTCGTAGAAAAATATGTAGGTGTTGGACCAAAGAGAATGGAAGGATTATTTTATAAAGCAAAGAAAATGTCCAGAGAAAATGGAAATATGCCTGTTATAGTATTTATAGATGAAATAGACTCAATAGGCTGTAAGCGTACAGAAGAAACAAATAAAGAAATAACCAATACATTGAATCAATTATTCGTTGAACTAGATGGCTTTGATTCTAATTCAAATATAATAACAATAGCTGCAACTAATAGATTTGATATTCTAGATGAAGCATTAGTAAGACCTGGTAGATTCGATAAGAAAGTTAAGGTTGGATTACCTAAACAGAGAGAGCGCGAGGCTCTATTCAAACTGTTTGGTTCTAAAATTAAAAAGAAATCAAAACTACCATATAGAAAATTTGCTGAAATAAGTAAAGGATTATCTGGTGCTGATATAGAATTAGTCATAAGAGAAGCAGCAATGAGAGCTATAGATAGTAACAAAGATAAATTAACACCATCTGATGTATATGCCATTATAGAAAAGAAAACAGGCAAAAAGAAAAAGACTGAGAATAAACGCATAGGATACAGAATAGAAAGTGTAGTAACAGAATAATGTCATTTAAAACACACGCTTGGTTTTGGGGAGAACAAAATGCTCCCCTCGATTCTATAAAATGGCATTGTCCTGTTAGAACTAAAGATGAAGCATATTATGATGTTCAATATGATGTTGTAGCATATGGTCCAGGACATAAAAAATATTATATAGGATACAAAACCAATAACAATAAGAGTGGACCAATTAAATGCTTAGAAGAAGTCAAAATATGTGGTTGTTGTGAAAAAATAATAAAATATGGAGAACCATATGAAAAAATAAATAATATGTATTTTCACAAAGAAGAATGCGAGAGTGATAGATAATGGCAGAAAAATATCTATTTGACAAAGAATGGTATAAATTAATGAATCAAGATGAGAGTTACATAGCAGGAATTAAAGTTAAAGAAGATATCAGATATATATATGAAAGTATTAACAAAGATCTAAAAAAATGTATAGAATCGCAGTTAAAACTTATGAAACAATGCAACATAATATTTCCAATGTATGTAACTACATGTAGATTTGATCATATAAAAGGTGAATATAAAATCAAAAAAGAACAATCTGTTTTAGAAGTAAAATATTGCGCAAATTGTTATAGACAAATTGACGCAGATGATTTAGATAAAATAGAAATCATAGATGGTATGTGTTTTCACAAGGAGGATTGTCAATGAGTAATTATTTTGATATGCTTACACAACTCAATAACATTGCAAGACCAATTATGCTAGGCGTAGACATAGATACAAATGTTAGTAAAATATCAACAAATAATATGGGAATTAAATTTACACCTTTATCAGAGATGATTAGCGAAGAGATTTTAAAAGAAACATACGAAAAAGGAACAAAATTATGGAGTTATGCCATAGAAAGTAATGAAACGTTACATGGTATACAATCTGTATGTTTTTATACAAAAAAAGAAGCTATACAAAAATTGATAGAGTGCGTTAGAAAAACAGATGTTTTAAGTAGCAATAGTTTTTACATTATAAAAGATAAATATGTAAAAATAGATAATAGCATAAAGGTAGTAGAAGATTACAGAGAAGAAATACATTTTTGTAGTAACTGTAGATTACCTTTGTTATCTTATGAACCATATGAAAAGATAAACGATATGTATTTTCATAAAAGCGATTGTAATACGTATGAATTAGAAAGGAGAATATCATGGAGAACACTTTGGTAAATGTTGTGTCATTAAAAATGACAAAGGATAAAGAGTTAAGAAGTAAGTACGGTAAGATTGATACGCCCGAAATAGCGTATAACCTATTAAGAGGTTTAATGGAAGATAGTGACAAAGAAATGTTTGTAGTTATGTCGTTAGATAATCAAAATAGACCTACAAATATTTCTGTAATTAGCATAGGTACAGCAACATCAGCGTTAGCCGATGTTAGAGAAGTATATAAATATGCATTAATGTCAAATGCTAATAAAATAATATTAGCTCATAATCACCCAAGTGGTTCATTAGAACCATCAAAAGATGATTTAGAAACAACTCAAAGATTAGTAATAGCTGGCCAATTACTAAATATAAGTATTAATGATCATATCATCATATCTGAAAATGGATGTTATAGTATGAGAAGAAACAATAAAAATATATTCGAAGCTAAAAGTGTATATGTTTAAAGGTACAATAAAATGAGAGATTACGATTATTGTGAAATGGACAGTCATAATTGTATAAACAGAGACTCTGAATATTGTACAGAATGTATATATAATTATAAACTGCTATTAGAAGATGATGAGTATGAAGGAGCCAGCGATTATTATGACGAAGAAAAATAATCTACTTCAAGAGTTAGAAAAAATTAAAGATTTAAAAGAAGATTGGGACAATTATGGAGCAGACCCAATCGATAAAAAAGTAATAACAAATGTAGAATTTTTAATAAATAACTTAAAAATAAAACCAGTAAATATAGCACCAACACCTTGGGGAACAATACAAATGTATTGGAGATCTAAAAATACCGACATTACAATAGAAGTTTTAGAACCTGAGCGTGATGGTAGAGAATTTATAAGTTATTTAGAGATTTTTATTATTGTAACTAATAATGAACAAGAAACTAATATTATTAGTAAGCAATTTAAATTATCAAATTATAGTATAATAGACAACTTTGTAGAATTTTTTATATGTAATTAAGGAGCATTTGCTCCTTTATATATTTTATAGACGAAAGAAGGGAAACATAAATGTTATCATTATTTTTAGGATTTATAAAACATATATTCTTCACAATAGTTGAAGAAGTAGTTATAGGCTTTGTTGGAATGAGTCTATAAAAATAATAAGGAGATTGAGTATGGCTACATTAAAAGAAGCAACCGATGCTTTAATGCAAGATTTTAATAAATACTGTGAATCAACCAATTGTGATAGAATTTGTCCTTCAGATAGATGGGTAAATTGTTTAGCACAGTATGTAGTAAGAACTAATAAATTATATGATTATGAGGAGGTACAAGAAGAATGTCAAGAAAAAAACAACAAATAGAAAAACAAGTAAAGGAACAAAATGAAAAAGAGCGCCTAGAAAGTAATGCAATAGAATTACATGGAGTAGTACATGAAACAGATTTAAAATTAAATGGAGGAGAAATAGAAGATTCATATTTCAAATGGTTAGAAGATAACAACCTTTCATTTGGAGGAGGACTAGATTATATAGATTGTACAAAAGATGATGTTAAGGAAAATGTAAAACCAGTTGAAGCACCTAAAGCTTCACCATTACTACCATTTATAAATATAGCTATAACATATTTTACTTTAGGACTTGCAATATCAGATATAGAAAAAGCTGGATTATTATTTATAGCAGTATTATTATGTGTCATAAATGCAACTGTATCTGCAATAGTATGGTTAAAAAATTCAAATAAATAAGGAGGTCATGGTTTATGAACCCATGGAGAAATAAAAATCAAAGTATGATACAAGCGCAAAAGCATAAAGAAGAATGCGAAAAATTATATTCAGAAGATATAGAAAGATGTATAGAAGAAAGTAAAGTTTATACATTTGGAGCTGGACGTACAATACCTGACTTTGAAATTAGAAAACCTATTAATACAGAAATAATATTAGATGATACCGACTCTGTATCTGCTTTATATAATTGTAATGTAGATGAAATAGTAGCTATATTAAACTTTGCAAGCTATAAGAATCCAGGAGGAATGTTCTTAAAGGGCTCAATGGCTCAAGAAGAAGCATTATGTCATGAGTCTATATTATATAATGTATTGTCTGCACCAAGATTCCAAGAAGAATTCTATGGACCAAACCATAAAAGATTAAATAGAGGCATGTATGGTGATAACTTAATTTATTCAAGAGATGTGTTATTTACTGATCCTGGCGGAAATACATATGCAGATGTAATAACATGTGCTGCACCTAATGCAGGAGTTGCATCTGAAATATGTCATGTAAAATCAAATATAATAAGATGCTATTTAAAAGCAAGAATACAACATGTATTATATGTTGCACTAAAGAATGATGTAGATGTAGTTATTCTAGGTGCTTTTGGTTGTGGAGTATTCAAAAATGATCCATATGATGTAGCTGCAATATTTAAAGATGAGCTAGATACAACATTTAAAGGAGCATTTGATAAAGTAATATTTGCTATACCAGATAGTAAAAGCAATAATTACAGAGCATTCCAAGACATATTATTTGGATAGGAGGTGCTTTATGCAAGAGAGAACGGTCCATGAAAGAATAGTAAGAAGTCAAAAGTTAGCCTATGCATTAGCATGGCTAGGATTTAGATATAATCACACAGAAGAAGGATATAAGTTTGAAAGAACTCCAAGATTCGAATCTGCATGGAAAGAATTACACATTATAAGACAATATTATAAATAAGGAGACAATGATAAATGAGTAGAAGTTACAGAAAAACACCAATATTAAAAGACCCAAATAACAAATGGGCAAAAAGAAAATCAAATAAAAGAGTAAGAAATAACTCTGATGAAATAGTTAATGGTAACCACTATAAAAAACTATTCTGTAGTTACGATATATGTGACTTCAAAATGAATACTGGTTTATCATTTAAAGAATGGCTAGATAATGAAATAGAACATGGCAGAATAGATAAAAGTAAAGATTGGAGAGAATGCTATAAACAATATAGAACAACATATCTTAAAAAATAAAGGAGGTTAATAATGACTATTTTAAAACAAAAGCAAGTAAATCAATTTATATTTAATGTTAGAAACAAAATAAAAAATGATTTTCCCTTAGCTAAATATACATCAGAAGAATTTGCAAAAGTTTTAAATATACCAAATAATGAAGAATTAATAGTTTTAGCTTATTATGATTTAAGAAATAACAATCAGTTAAAGTGGAATAAAATTGCATTAATATTAAATAAAAATAAAGAATTTATTGTATTCGAATATTTAAATTAATAAGGAGGTTAATATGAAATTTAAAATAACCATACCAAAAAGAAATACTGATAACAAAACAAGACATTATTTCTATATTAAGTATGGCAATAGTAAGTATGGCCTTTCTAGGCTAAGAGGAACATTTAACTGGCAAGTTATAAGAGAAAACTATTATAAGCATTATATATTTCAATTTAGTTTTAAAGATCCTTGGTGGAAACCAAAAGTTGACTTTATAAACAACGATAGTTGGAGATTATATGGATGGTTATTCTTTTATGTAGGTTGGTCATTAAACAAACAAGATGATGAAGGAGAGTGGTATCCTGTCACAAAAGAAACATATGAAAATAGAATAACTATAAAAGATCATTATAGAAGATATGATAGAACATGTCTTATATTAAGTACAATAATAGAATTATTATTATTTATACCACCTTGCTATATATTATTTAGTCATAATTATGATGCAGTCACAACAATATGGCTAAGCATGGTTATAGCAGTAGTATCAAATATGTATATTTCTAGATTAATAAGGGAGGATTAAAAAATGTCAGAATTAAAAGTAGGAGATAAAGTATATGTTAATATACCTAAAAGTAAATTAAATAAAATAGTAGAGGACAATAAAGATTTAGCATATGAAATAATGCAATGTTATACAGCTTCAAATACAGAAATAATTAGAATAGAAAAAGAAGCTGGACATAACTCAGAAGATTTATTCCTTTTAAAAGCAGATAATGGAAAAGTAGCGTGGCGTGAAAATGAACTTAGATCTTTAAAAACAGATTTTATGGGAGATGCGATAAGACAATTAAATATAACTTCAGAAGAAGCAAGTTTAGTATACGATGCATTGGTTGAAGAAGGATTTAGTTCAGATGATATAAAATATCTGATGGAAGATGATGAGCTAAGAGTATTTAAAAGCAGAGAAAAAGTTTTTGATTGGTTCTTTAGTGGAGAATTACCATACTTTGATGACATAATGAATTCTGTTGGAAGATTTACTATTGCTTCAGTAGACGTAGGCATGGCTATAGAAGATTTAGTTTACGAAAAATATCTAAATAAACAAGAAAACTATAAAAAAGTAAATGATAATTTATATATAGCATGGTATTTATAAAAATAATAAGGAGGAAGTATAATGAAACCAAATATGTATAATGATATACCATATAATTTAGTAAGAAAATTAATAGATGCATACGAACAAAAAGAAAAATTTATAGAAGGCTCTAAAGGTTATATGCAATATGAAGAAAAAATATTAAAGTTAAAAGGAGCAATTGAATATGTAGCAGAAGGAGATAAATAATATGCCAATAACAGAAAAACAAAGAGTATATCTAAGAATATTGTCTTATCTTATAAATGAACTTTGTGAATTAGGTGTTGAAACATCTGAAGAAGCAGATAAAATATTAAAAGAACACAAAGAAGAATTAGAAGAACATATATCAGTAAAATATTTTACAGACAGATATGAAGAACGTGTATTATTGATGGAGATTCATATAGATGAATATTATGTATTTTTAGTATCATGCTATTGCAAAGAAAAAGTCAAAAGTACTGATACCATATATACTGTAGATGTACTATCATTTGGTACATATGCATAAGGAGGTAAAACATGGGAAATGAAGTTATTAAAGTGTTAGATCATTTATGTGACAAATTTGGTATAGCTATAGATTGGACATCTGCTAATGTTATGCCATATCTGCAAGACTTAATGTCTAGAATAGTAAAATACGGCATATACCAAAACGTTAGCGATATAATATATTGTTTAATACTTTTATCAATAATAGCTTTGATAACAAGAAAACTATATAAGACATCGTATAAATATGCCAGTATATATGACGAAACTAATGAATATGATGATAAAAGTAATGCAATGTTTTTTACTACAGCATTTATGATAAGTCTTGCTATAACTGTAATTACTTCCATAATAGTATTATGCAGTATTAAAGCATCTGTCGATGAAATAATAGAACTAAGTACAGTACCAGAAAAATACGTTATCGAAATGATACAAGAACAAATAGACGAATAGGAGATATCAATATGAGTAAATTTGTTAAAGAACAAGAAATACCGAAACATAAGAAGAAAAGTAAAAATAAAGGCAGATCAAGAAGCAAACATAAACACAATTATAAACCTTGTTTGTGTCATTTTATATGGAAAATGTCAAGTCCAAAAACAGCAACAGGATATGAAGAATACGATGAATACTTCTATTCTGAATATTGTACAGAATGTGGCAGATTAACAAACCAAAAAGCATTTGAATCTGAACCCTGGGAAGGTCATCCAGGCATGCACAGAATGTTAACTCAAAAAGAAATACTAAACAAATACAAAGGTTTAGAGATAAAAGAAGTAACTGGATGGGGAGACCATTCAGTAGGAATATCAGAAGTAAAGGAGGAATGATATGACAGAATTAGAACAGAGCCTAATTGATTTTATAGAGGAACAACTTCGTATAAAATATACTGGCGAAACAGAAAAAGATGCTCTACAATTCATTGGTACTTATTATAGAGATGCTATAAGAGAATCAATGGATGTAGAGCAATAATTGTATCATCCTTCTTCTAGGTAATATATTATAGAAAAAATATAAAAGAAAAAGGTGATTGTAAATGGCGAAAAACTTTTACTGCAGCATTTGTGGTAGAGAAACCAACAATAGCAAAAACATCTGTGATAAACATGCAGAACAAATTAAATTATGGGGATTTGCATTAGATAGCAATCCTAGAACAGAAAATGATGCTAATGAAATAATATGCCATGAAGATTATGCAGAAATAGTTCTGTACGATAAATTTCAAGAAGAGATTGAAGAAAAAGTTATAGTAGACCTAGAGGAAGTAGACAGAATTAAAGATATGAGATGGAACAATAAGAATAGTTGTATAGTATCTGATACAACTTTATTAGCAAATCTCATATTAAATACCACAGACAAGGTAGAATATATTGATAATAATTATTTAAATTGTAAAAAAAGCAATTTAAAAATAATAGAAAGTAAAAGCAAAAAGAAAAAACATTACACAGTAAATAAGAAAAATAAAAATAAAGTCATAGTAGAAATACTTGGTAAAAATAATGAACAAGTAACAGGCAGTTCCACACTTGTCTCAATACCATTAGGTAATGGAGAATACAAAAAAGTATTAATAGAACTAGGAGGAAACCAAACAAATAAAGATTTATATACAGAATATTTGTTAAATAAAGAAATAGTAGATGCTATACCTCATAGTGAAATAGATCAAGTATTTGTATTACATAATCATTATGATCATATAGCTAATCTACCAGCACTAATACCTAATGGATTTAAAGGCAATGTAATAACCAATAACGAAAATTATAAATTATTACTACCTATGTTATTAGATGGTGCATTTATAATGAAAAAGAACATAAGAGCCATTAACAATAAAAGAAAACATAAAGTAGACCCATTATATGATGAAGAAGATGTTTATTTATTGATGAACTACTGTAGTATATACAGCATGAATGAGATACATAAAATAGATGATACATTATCATTTCAATTTGTAAATGCTGGACATATACTCGGTAGTTGTCAATTAATATTATATTGTAAAACCCCAACAGGACAAGTCAAAAAATTACATTTTACAAGTGATTTGGGCAGTAATTATAATTCACAACCTTTTGTATCTAGAAAAGATATAGTAACATCTTCACAATTCAGTATGTTCGAGGCAACATATAATAGTTTAGATAGAGGATTTAAATCTAAAAAAGAATGTGAAGAAGAACGAGAATCTTTTAAAGATTTATTAAAGGACGAATTAAAACACAATAGAAGTATTTTAATAGGTGCATTTGCACAAGCCAGACAACAAAGTCTAATGGAGTTTTTATACAGAAGTTTTAAAGATGATAAAGATTTTAAATACACTATATATGTAGATGGTGTATTAGGATTAAATCTTAATAATGTATATTCCCAAGTATTAAAAGGAGATGAAAAGAAATACTGGGATGAAATATTAGCTTGGGACAAGTTTGATTATGTATATACATATGAAAAATCAATTAAAGTCGCAGCTAAAAAGAATGAACCAAAGATAGTATTATCATCATCTGGAATGTTTAGTGGTGGTAGAGTAGTTAATCACTTAAAAGCAATGATAGAAAATGATAATAATACTATTGTATTATGTGGTTATCAAGGTGAAGGAACAGTAGGACATGAACTTCAAAGAGATGACAATAAAGAAATTAAAATAGAAGGTATGACCTATAGAAAGAAAGCAAAAATAGTTAAATTTAATACTTGGAGTTCTCATATACAAGCAGAAGAAAATATTAAATATATGAGTCAAATAAATACTCCATTGATAGTATTAAATCACTCTGATGAAGATAATAAATTCCAATTCAGAGACATAGTAGAAGAAGAATTAAGAAAAAGAAATAATTGCGCAAAAGTAGTATGTGCGAGTAAAATTAATAGTATATTCTATGTATAAATTAGGAGGAGAGTAATTATGGAAATTAGAAAAGGAATGGAAGTATATTTAAGTGACAAAATGATGGAATTAAATAAAATGTTCATAAAGAAAAATGGACCATATGTAGTACAAGATGTATTTACAGCATTCGGAGTTGAGATGGCTCATTTATTAGTCAAAGACTCAAGTTACGTAGCTATAAATGATTATGGAATAATGACATTTCCAACAAGTGAATTATATACAAAAAATGCAAATGAAGATGATTCAACACCAATAGGTTTAAGTCGTTTTAATAAAAGCACAACAAAACCACAATTTGAATTGTGTCCAGAAAGCTTTGGTGGTGAAGATACATTTAAAAAACTTATAGAACATATAATAGCAGCAAATACCACAGAAGATGAAGAACCAAAAGGAATAAAATCTAGATATGTTTATAAATTAGATAATGGAAAAACAGTAATATCTGGAGAAAAATTACGTATGGACGAAAGCATACTAGTATCAGATGACGAAACAAATAAATATTATATAAATTCTGTAGCAAGTTATGAAATTAAACTAAAAGAAAACGAAGATCCAGATCTGACTTTTGTAATGAGTATGGACGCTATAGCATTAGATGAAGCATTACAATGGAAAATATTTAGTAATAACGAAAAGACTAAAGAAATAGTAACAAAAGAATTAAATATAAATACTTTAAAAGATTTAAATAAATATGATTTTATCACATATGCCAAATTAGAAGCTACACTATTAGATAGATTAATAGAAGCGACAGGACAACCAGAAATAGTAAATGTACTTAAATTAACAGAAGCAAAAGAAATAATGAAAAGAGCAGTGGAAAAACTAGCTAAAGAAATGGGATATACGAAAATGAATAAAGTAACATGGTTATACTACAAAAGAGAAGAACAAATACCAAAAAGAGTATCTGCTGCCAGAATAATTTCATCAACAAATAAAATAAAATAAAATGTGGTTAATATTAGCAATACTAGGAGGCTTACTTGAACAAGTAGGTCTCTTTTTTCGTACATTATTATTTATGGCAGTTTTGATATTGGTATTTATTGGTATATGTGTGATATTATAATAGGAGGAATACAATGAAAAAAATAAAAGAAAAATGGAATAAGTTTACAAAATCTCAAAAAGTATTAGCTATAATAATAGGAGCATTTATAGTATGCATAATAATGGCTAGTTGTAGTAATCCATCATCTACAACAGATAATTCAAATAATGATCAATCTAATACAAAACAAGAGCAACAAAAAGAAGAACCTGCTGTAGAAGATAAATCAGAACCTGAAGAGGATCCAGAACCTGAACCAGAGTTAGGTGATGCAGGAGACGAATATGTATCGCCTAAAGAAGTAGCTAATGATAAAGAATATAGTATAGAAGATGTTGACGAGCTAGCTCTTACTATATTTGAAGAAAATTTTGATTCTAGTTCAAACGACGTTAGTGTTAAAACAGTAAATAAAACTGTATATGTAACAATAATAGGATATGATCTAGATGTTTCTCAATTAACAAAAAGTCAAATAAATTATCTTTTACAACAATCTGATATACCATCATCTTTTGGTGGATTAGCAGATAGTATGGAAGAGTTTTATAATAAAGCAGGTTTTAATGTAGATGTTGTAATAGAGTTATACGATACAAATACCATATTGGTATACACAGCAAGATCATAAAATAATCCTCCCTTCGGGGAGGATATAAGGAGGTTAAAATGACTTATATAGAATTAAACGATGAATATAATAGTATAATCGATATTAGAGGGATAAGACAAATACACAATCAGACCGTATCAGATGATTGTTATTATCTTAAAATACATTATAGTAATAGAGAAACTTATTATTCATATGGATATAGAGATATAGAAGCTCTTTACGAAGATAGAGAAAGAATAAAGAAAAAATTAGGATTCTAATAAAGGAGGTATCTTATGTCAGAATTTCAAAAACAAAGAATAGAAAAGAATATAAAAAAGGGAACTAAAAGAAATTTTAACATGAATGTTCAATATTATAAAGGCATACCTTTAAGATTGATTTGCAGAGAAACATATCGAAGCGATAAAGCAAAAAGATATGCTATTAATGAAACAAATCAAAATGTCTGGATTCCTAATAAACATTTAGAAGAAGACGGCACAATAAAACAAGGAGAAAATCTAGATTATATATTTATTAAAGCAGCCAAAATGAAAAAGCTGAAATATGCTGGAATAAATAGTTGGAATTGGCAAAGATACAGATATTAAGGAGGATTAAATGATAAGAACAATTATGATTATGATGTTAGCATTAATGGTAATGGCGGTGGCTGCTACTACAACTGTATCATGTAGTATCGAATCACCAAATAAAGAGATATATAAAATAGAATATAAAGGAGGATTAGAATGACTTGGTATTCAAATGAAATGCAAATAATTGCTGGAATAGCTTGGTTTATTATAGTTGCAATTATTGTGGTGTATGCTTTAGTAGAAGCTGACACAGTTCCTGAAACTCTTATAACATTGTTACTTATATTAATTGTAACGCTTGGATTATTTAAGTATGCAATAATGGCAGATGCAAAACTACATGAAGAAACAGCAAGTAAGTATAAATATAGAATAGAAGTAATCAAAGGTAAATACAGTGATGTATATTATACCAATGAATATACGATAAAAAATGGTGTAGTCTATTTCAATAATAGATGCGCCAACAATTTTTCAATAGAAACGCTCAAATAAAAGGAGGAAATATTATGATTAAAACATATAGAGAAGTATTACGAGATATAAAACCAGGTGAAACCTGGGAATGTATAGAGAATAGTATTATAAAAGCAGTAAGATGTTATAAAGATAAATCTATAGAGATGGAATATACTACATTCTCACAATCAGGTATATTTTGTGTAAATGCAGACAAAGAATTCAAATTAAAGAAAGACGAAGTAGAATTTGAAGACGCAATTAAGGAATTGAAAAAAGGAAAAATAATAGAATCATGCGAGACTGAGTATTTATATAAAATAAAAAGACACAGTGAGAAAAATATAATTCTTTCTGGTAAACAAAATAGCTCTACATGGTTAGATTTAAGCTGTAATTTTGAAACCAAAGAAGTATTTGGTAAATGGTGTATATATAATGAAGGAGAAATATAAGGAGGATTAGAGTGAAAATATTTAAAAATATAATCAATGGAATAAATAATAATATAATAACAAATATAAAAGGAAAAACAATAGTTAATGGAGTGACTATTGATACTCCAGTAGGAGCAAGCGTATCTGTTATAAATGGCAAAGTATATGTTAATGGCAAAGAATATACTGATGAAAAATTAGTTTCATCACCAGTAGTAAATGTAGTAATCAATGGTGATGTAGAAAATATAAATTGTGGCGGTTCAGTAGAAGTTAATGGTAAAGTTAGTGGTTCAATAGACTGTGGCGGTAGCTGCACAATAGAAGGAGATGTCGAAGGAAGTATAGATACAGGTGGTTCTGTAACTATAAGAGGAGATCATCAAGGACCAATAGATGCTGGTGGTTCCGTGCATGTAAAATAAGGAGTGAATATTATGCAATCAATAAAATTATTTAAAGCAGAAACAGATATAGAACTTTGCGGCAAAATAAGATTTCGCAAAGGGAAATTATATGTTGGAAAAAACATCGATGTATTTTATATACGTATATATGATGACAAAGACCAAGGATGGGACTTTGGATTAACATTTAGAGAGTTACCTCCACGCTTTTATCGCGATGTACTTTACGACAATAAAATAGTATATAGATATCCAGAAAAATTTACTTTGTTATCTAAAAACATATTAATGCCAAATAGAAAAGAATTCTGTAGTTTTAGAAGAATGTTGAGAAGGGAGAATAATGATGAAACAAAAGGATTATAACATGATAATATCTAATTTAATATTATCTAAGAAAGAACCTTTTACGTACGATGAAATATTAGAAGAAGTAAAAAAAGAAATCGGTGATAGTTGGGAAGTTATCTCAACATTAAATCGATGCTTAAATCGTATGAAAAACGATAATTTCTTAGAACATTTTAATTTTACGTATACTGTTACAGTAGATGATGCTTTACCTGAAAACAAAAATGTGAAAAAAGATGAAGAATGTGAAAGTCTTGATGAATTAATTCAACAAATGAAAGATTGCCAAGACAACATGAAAAAAATAATAGAAAAAATAAATAGTAAAACAGATGAAGTACTTCCAGAAATAATTGGCAGAATTAATAAAGATATAAATATTTTAAAAGAAATGGGATTTAGAATTACATGTGATGGTACAATTATCGAATCATTTCCTGAAGAATATGACAAAGAATATAAGACAATTGAGTTGTCAACATATTCTTTATTTAGAGATAGACATAGATTTTAAAGGAGGTATATATGAGAACTTTATTAATGTTTAGAGGTGCGCCAGGCTGTGGTAAAAGTACATTTATAAAAGATCATGGCCTAGAAGAATATTCATTAAGTGCTGACAATATCAGACTAATGTGTCAAGCACCTGTACAAAAAGCAGACGGTACTTATGGTATATCACAAAGTAATGATATATACGTTTGGAAACTATTATTTGAAATGCTTGAATTAAGAATGAAAAGAGGAGAGTTCGTAGTTATTGACGCGACTAATAGCACAACAACAAATATGTCAAAATATAGACATCTTGTAGAATTATATAGATACAGAGCATTAATAGTAGATATGACAGATGTACCAATAGATGTATGTAAACATAGAAATGCAAATAGATTACCAGAATATAAAAGAGTACCAGAATTTGTAATTGATTATTCATATAAAAAATTTGAAGAGCAAGAAATGCCTAGCTGGATTAAAAAGATTAAGCCAGAGGAGGTAGATGATGCAATACAATTAAAACCATTAGATTTTAATAAATGGAATAAAATTCATCATATAGGTGATATTCATGGGTCTTTAGATTGCCTTAAAGAATATTTAGGTGATATTAAAGACGATGAATTCTATATATTTTGTGGAGACTATTGTGATAGAGGAACACAAAATGTAGAAACTTTATTATATATGATGGAACTTGCTAAACGTGATAATGTTTTATTATTAACTGGCAACCATGAAAGACATTTGTGGGATTATTCTAAAGATCAACCATCTGGATCAAAAGAGTTTAACGATGTTACAGCTAAACAATTTGACGAAGCTGGTATATCTAAAAAAGAGATAAGAAAATTTTACAAAAGATTAGCTCAAATGGCTTATTATACTTATGATAATAAAACCATAGTAGTTACTCATGGTGGAATAGCTAAGATGCCAGATAATTTAATGTTAATGGCAACAGAACAATTCATTAAAGGTGTAGGCGATTATAATGAAACTGAAACGGCAGAAGATACTTTTACAAAAAGTGTTGCAAAATATAGTGATACAACTGATTTATATCAAATACATGGACATAGAAATTTAGAAAAGACTGATATATGGAATGGTTCTGCATTTAATCTCGAAGGAGAAGTAGAATTTGGTGGTTGTTTAAGATGCCTTACATTAAGACATGATATAGGATTTGAAAAGTTTTATACTAAAAATAATAATTTCAATGCTATATCATATGAACCTGACCATTTAGACGACATTCCATTAGAAAAGATAATACAATCATTAAGGGATAATAAATATATCAGAGAAAAACAATTAGAAAATAATGTGTCATCATTTAATTTCAGTCCACAAGCATTTAAAAAGAAAATATGGGATGAAGAAACAATAAGAGCAAGAGGATTATTTATAAATACTAATCTTAATAAGATAGTAGCAAGAAGTTATAATAAATTCTTTAATATAGATGAAATGCCATTGACTAAATTAGGTAATCTTGAACTTAATTTCGAATATCCTGTATCTGTATATAGAAAATATAATGGATACTTAGGACTTCTAGGATATAATCCTGAAACAGATGAGCTTATGTATTGTTCTAAATCTACAAATGAAGGAGAATTTGCTCAATGGTTTAAAGAATATATGGAATCTCATTATAGTAAAGAAGAATTAATAGACATCAAAGCATATATAAGAGACAACAATGTAACATTCGTATTTGAAGTTATATTGCCAGAGAAAGACCCTCATATAATCGAATATGCAAAAGACAAAGTTGTATTATTAGATATTATATACAATACAATGAATTTTAAACATATAGAATATAGCAAATTAAAAGTAATTGGCGAATGTTTTAATATGGAAGTCAAACGTAGAGAATATGTATTCGATAATTGGGAAAGTTTTATGGACTGGTATGCTTATTATATTGACCATGATCCACAAATAGAAGGATATGTAATAGAAGATAATCAAGGATTTATGACAAAAATAAAAACAGACTATTATAACTCATGGAAAAAATTAAGATATGTAGTATCTGAAGTATATGAAAAAGGATATATACTAAAACCAACTATATTAAAACCATGTGAAATGAATTTTTATAATTGGTTAATAAAACAAGATAAAGAAGTTCAAGGCTCAGATATTATAACTCTAAGAAATATGTATAAGAAAAGAGCGATTAAAAATGGATAAAATGATTTTAATTAGCGAGCAAGCATTAAAAGATATTTTATATGAAACAGATATAAGCCCTGAAGAAAAAGGCAAATTAGTAGCTAAAATCGAAAACTGCAATTTATATAAAGAAGATAAAGAGGAGTCTTTGCTAGATGCATTGAACTCCTTGGAGTTTAATATTCAAAGCGATCCAGCAGATATTCATGAGTATCGTATCATGTATCTAGGTATCAAAGGATATCTAGAAGGAGAAATGACGCTTGAAACAGCATACGACTATTACTTTGGTGATCATTGTCCACCATTTGGTTATACATGGTGTGAAAGAGGAAAAGACAAAATAAATGATTGCAACAATTGTGACTTAAAACAAAAACAATGGTCTGATAATGACGCTCGATGCTTAGAGTGCTGGAAAAGAACACTTGAAATAGAAAAGGAGAGATTAAAATAATGGATTTATTTTCACTTGTCGTTAGAAAAATAGCTTCAACAGAAATGAATAGAATAAAATGTAAATGTGGTCATAGAATAGAAGATGATTTCTCTAATACGACTACAGTTATAGAACATACTAATAAACCATGCCCAGAATGTGGCAAAATATATTTGGATAATAATTTTGCAGACGTTATGAAATATGCATGTATTCTCAAAGCAAATGCAGAAAAAGAAGACTACGAAATATGGAACGATGATTTAGAAACTAAAATAAAAGATATGTTAAAAAGTAAATAAGAAAGGATGAAATGTTATGAAAATTGAAACGCTTACAACAAGAGAAGAATTAGATAACCTTAAATCCGCTTTAACATTAACAGGAATATCAGAAACATCAATACCTGATTATATAGAATGGGTTAAATCTTTTACACCTATGAAACAAGAAAAAGCTTATATAATCAAAGGTGAAACTATGAATCGAATATATAATTTAAAAGATGATAAAGCATATCCAAATCATTTACTACTCGTTGCTATTAAACTAGAAGATATGGAAGATCCTATGGAAGTTGCATTCCCTAGATTTATAATTGGTGCAAGATGGTTTGACGATATAGTAGCAAATAACAATAATTAAAGAAAGGATGATGAATTATGGCAGGTTATAAACCTACAGTAGCAATTGATTTCGATGGAGTAATTCATAGCTATACTAGTGGATGGCAAGGAGCAGATCAATGCCCAGACCCATTAGTAGAAGGAATTGACGAAGTTATAAAAGATTTAAGAAAAGATCATAAAGTAGTTGTTGTATCTTCAAGAGCAGATACTTACGAAGGAAGACTAGCTATAAGAGACTATTTAAAGAAATATAATATAGAAGTAGATGGTATTGATTGTAGAAAACCACCAGCAATAGTTTATATAGATGACAGAGCTATATGTTTCACTGGCGATACAAATAATCTAGCTAAACAAGTTAGAAATTTTAAGCCATGGACTACTAAAGATGAATAAGCTAAAACAAGCAGATCCATTAGTTATTGGCGCAGCCGTAAGTAATCTATTTTATAGCCTTGCATATCCAATAGTTCATACTATTACTATGCAAGGCATAGATTCTAAATGGTTAAGCTTCGCTAGTTTAGCTAATTGTATTTTAGCATCTATTATAACAAAGTTATGGTTAAAGAAAAGCAAAGAACTATATTACTTCTATGGTGTAATGTTAGGCGTAGAAGTAATAGTGTATGGTATATTAACCGTAGCATTTTTAGGTGGAGCAGCATCTCCGTCTATGTATTATATGGGAGATGCTATATTAAATGCTGTTATAACAAGAAATATAATCTGTGGTGGTACTAGACTTAAAGCATTAAGATATGAAGGTGAAGAAAGAGAAGAATATGACAATAAAAATAACTATTATAGTTATATAACCAGCATAATAGGTTTTGCAATAAGCTCATTTATAACATTCTCTACACCAATAGGTTTTATATTAATGTTTATTGGTATTGCTATAGACAATATATTCTATTATCAAGCATTCAAAGAAGAAAAATCGAAGGAGATACAAAAAGAAAATGATTAAATTCATAATAGGTGTATGCGTTGGATTTTTATTAGGAGTATTTTGGTTTGGCGCAAATGCAGAAAATAGAAGGGAGAAAGAAAATGAAGATTATAGAAAGTAACGAACAATATTATATATATGGAGGAGACAGTGTATCAACACATGACGAATTACCTGCAGGATTTTATGAAGTACAATTTCAAAAACAACAAGGTTTCTGGTTGACTAAACATCCTGCTATGCAAGTTAAAGAAGATAAAGTATATGGAGACCATAGTAAAAAAATTAATAAAGTATTAAATGCATTTAATTCATTTAATAGAAATTTAGGTGTTATGTTATCTGGAGATAAAGGAATGGGTAAATCCTTATTTGCTAGAATGCTAGGTAGAGTAGCAGTAAATAAAGGTTTACCAGTAATAATAGTTAATTTTTATACGCCAGGAATAATGAATTATATTAATAGTATAGATCAAGAAGTATTAATACTATTTGATGAATTTGATAAAACATTCGAAGTAAAAGAAGATTTTAATCCTCAATACGAAGTACTAAATGTATTAGATGGTCTAGGCGTAGGTAAAAAATTATTTGTATTTATATGTAATGATTTAGACGAAATTAATGACTGTATGCTAAATAGACCAGGTAGAATACATTATCATTTTAGATTTAGTTATCCAAATGAAGCAGAAGTAACTGCTTATTTAATGGATAAACTAGATAAACAATATTACAATCAAATAGAAAAAGTAGTTAAATTTAGTTGCATGACAAAAATAAATTATGACTGTTTAAGAGCAATAGCATTTGAATTAAATAATGGTTATGAATTTGAAGAATCTATAAATGATTTAAATATATTACATTTAGATGATTCTAATAGTTATTGTACTGTCGAAGTAACATATAAAAACGAAAAAGTATTTAGACGTTCTCTTAAATTTAATTTATTTGACCCAAATGAAAGTACGATAATATGGGCTACAGATAAAGGTAGTAGACCTATTGGCGAAGTAAAAATAGCATTTAACAATGTAGATATAGATATGGCCAAACATAAAGAGTATTTTGCAACTATAAGTGATTTGAGAATAGAATCTTTAGATCTTTATAAAGCATATGACGAAGAAGAAAGATTAGAATTAGAAAATTATTATTTAGACAGCGATAATATAGTTATGGCTTGTATTAAAAAAGATTCTGATAAAAATAAAAATAAAAGATTTTTCTAGGAGGTAGATAAGAATGGGATTCCTTAAAAAAATATTTCAAAAAGGCGAAGCAGCAGGAGCAGAGGCAACACAAGAAACAACACAACAAATGCCAGAAAGAATAAAATCTGACGCTATAGCAGCTGTTAATTTAAAAGAAGAAGTAAAAGCTGATGCTATAACAACAATTAACTTAAGAAAAGAAACGCTTAATAAAGTATGCTTAACAAAAACAGAATTACAAAATTTAACTGCTAAAGTTGTGGTAGTATTAGATTATTCTGGTTCTATGGATCAATTATACAGAGATGGTGTAGTACAAGAAACATTAAATAGATTATTACCATTAGCATTAAGATTTGATGATGATGGTGAAATGGAATTATATCTATTTAGTAATCATTGCAAACAATTAGCACCACTAAATATAAATAACTTTAGTAATTATATAGCAGACGAAAAAATACTACATAAATATAGCATGGGAGGAACAAATTATTCACCAGCTATAAATAAAGTAGTTAATGGTCAAAAAGGTGATATACCTACATTCGTTATATTTATAACTGATGGGGATTGTTTCGATACAGATAAAGATAAAACTACAAAAGCAATAAGAACAGCTAGTAGTAAACCTTTATTCTGGCAATTCGTAGGAATAGATAATTCATCATTTAATTTCTTAGAAAAACTAGATGATATGGATGGAAGAGTTGTAGATAATGCAGACTTCTTAAAAATCTCTGATTTAACTAAATTAAACGACGAAGAATTATATAGAGCTCTATTAGGAGAATTTCCAGATTGGTTAAAAGCAGCTAAATCTAAAAATATAATAAAATAGGAGTGATAGTATGATAAAAAGCTTAATTTTGTTTCTATTGACATGGTTTTGGGTAACTATGGTTGCATTTTATGTAAAAGATAGAATATTAAGATTTATATTACACTTTAAATATGGAAACTGTTTTATGATAGGATGTACTATAGCTTTAGCTCTTGCAATAATATTTGCATCTTCTTTAACAGTAGGTTATCTTATGAATAATAGTATAGATGATATAGAAAATAAAACTATAGAACAAATAGTACCAACAGATAACAATACAAATTCCCAAGAAGATAGCTACAATCCCTAAAACAAAAACAGAAAGAAGTAAAAATAATGTAAAGAAAAGCGATAGTAATAAAAAAACTACAACAAAGAAAAAAAATAAAAAATCAGAATCAAAAATAACAACCATAGAAGATATGGAAGGTTTTGATTCCGCTGATACTGTAGGAGGAAATTATGATAATAAGTATGAATTACCAATAGGTGGCTATTTTAAAAGATGCCCTAATGGACACAGTATTTATACTATAAATGGAGATTGGTGGTGCGGTCTTTGTTGTCCAGAAGAAAGTGATGAAAATGATAACAATGACGAAGATAATATAGGAAGCGAAGATAAAGATTACTTCTATCCAAATGACCCTGATCCCGAACCTTCCAATGGAGAAACTAATGTTGGCGATTCTGATTATGAATAGTTATAGCAGGGCTTAGTCCCTGCTATGATTATAAAGGAGGAGATAATTATGGAGATAATATTTGTTCTTTTATTTGCAATGTTAAGTATTGCAATATACGTAGCTGCTGATGGACTAATGTCAGTAGCATTTGATGATGACGATGAGGAGGAATAATATGAAACAATTGCTCAAACAAATAGAACAAGTTATTGCAATAAAAATATTATCGATAATAATAATGATAACTTTAATAATAACATTTTGTAATGCTGGACTTACCACACTAGAAGCTATATGTATATCTTTTATCTTTGGTTTTGCTGCTATCATTCTATTATTAAGTGCAATAGAAGATTATATGCAATACAAGATAATAAAAGAAAAACACGAATCTTGGAAAAGATTTGAAAATGGTATGACACATTTAACACCAGAACAACAAAAGGCATACAATGATGCATTAGACGAACTATTTATAAAAACTGATATTAACTTATTTGATTTAATGGACAAGGAGGAAAATAAAAATGAATAAATGTCGTAACTGTGATAAAACATTTGATAATGATATAACAGAATATTTTGTATATTTACCAAGCAGTACTGTAGCTCAAAGTTGTTGTTGTGAAGCTTGTGCAAAAGAATTAGTCGTAAAAGAAAGAAAAAAAATAGTAGATAAACTTAATAAATTTGATGATGAGACTAAAATATATAAATCTAGCCTTATAGATTTAAATATAAAAGGAGAATAATAATATGTTTATAGATAAACCGACATGCAATTTAAAATCCTGTAGATTTTTTAGTGATTATAATTGCATGGCAAAAGAAATAAAATATGAAAGATGCCCGTACAAAATAATGCGTGATGATGTTGATGCATTAGGATATATTAATGTAACAGGACATCTAGAAAAGAAAGAAGATTATTTACAAAGAACATGTAAACATAAAAACCCAGATGGAACAGATGCATGGGTATATGATTCAGAATATGAAATGAAAAGTTCTCAAATGCATTGTTCTATATGTGGCAAAAGTAAGGAGTAAATATTATGGGAAAAAGAATAGTAACAAAAACCGCAGCAGAAGCAAGGATGGAAAGAGAAAGAGAAAAATTAGACATTAGCGATATATGCCCAGAATGTGGTACACAAGCACTTATGGCTCTTGAAGGTGATGAACATGAAGGTGGATTTTTCTTAGGATCAACTGTAAAATACGTTTATTACACTTGCAATAAATGTGGGTGTGAGTGGAAAGTAGAGAAAGGAAGATGGTAGTATGTGCGTAGTTATTAATTTATGGGGTGGACCAGGTTGTGGAAAATCTACAACAATGGCCAAAATATTTTCAGAATTAAAAATAAAAGGATATAATGTAGAAATGGTATCTGAATTTGCAAAAGATTTAGTTTATGAAAATAGAATGGATACAATGAAGGATGAGCTATATATCTTTGCCAAACAAAATCATAGATTATTTAGAGTTAAAGATAAAGTAGATATAATAGTAACAGATAGACCACTACCTTTAACTTGTGTGTACGATAAAGTATATGGCAAAAATGACAAGAATTTGCATACATTAGTTAGAAGAACATTCCAAGAATACGATAATATAAATATATTATTAGATTTTAATGAAAACAACTATAAAAAAGAAGGCAGATTACAAGAAAAAGAAGAAGCATTGAATCTGCATAATAAAATAAAAGAAGAATTAAAATTATATGGAAATGTTCTAAGCGTATATACTATAGATAGTATAATAGAAGAAACGAAAAAAAGATTATGGATGACTAAGTTTAAACCTGGAGACGAAGTATTCGTTAGAGATGATGTAAATAGCAAATGGAAAAAGGCAATATTGTTAAATTATGATCCTATTAGAGCATTTCAATATTATACGTATAAGATAGATGATGATATAACTAGCTATAATAAATTTATTACAAAGGAGACTCCAGATGAAAAAAAGTAATTTGGAATATATGATACAAGATTATATAAATACTAACTGTAAAAAGTGTAAACATAGTTATTGTTGGAATAATTCTTGTAGAGAAGATTTATATGAATGTCTTTTAAATAATAAAAGCTTTTTAAAAAGATACGAAATATATAAAAAGGAGGTTCCAAAAAATGAGAACAGTAAAAGTAAACGTGGAAGAACACCTAAACAAGTGTATAATCATAAAAATTCCAGATAATGTAGAAGATCCAGAAGCATATGCAGATGAAAAAGTAGCACAAATGTATAGAAATGGAGAAATAGTATTAACATCAGATGATTATAACGGTGTAACATTAATGTCAGTAGGAGACTCAGAATACTATGAAATTTAACAGCAGACGCATGAAATATTACGAAAGTAATCCATTTAGAAACTTTGAAGAAGAAAGTTTTGTTAAGGACATAAAACAACAAAAGAGAAAAGAAAAGGCAAATAAAGAAGCAAGAATAAGTAAATATACCAAAAAAGGCTATAAGCTTGCAATAGACATTGTTAATACTTATTGCTCATTTGGATGTTTTAAATACGAAGACCCATCTTCTATAACAATACTTAAATTTGATGAAGATAATTATGAAGTCAGAAGTAATAGTGGTTTATTGACAGAAGAAGAAACTAACAAAACATTTGTAGACTATGATGATTTGATAAATTATATTAATCAATTTTATGACTATAACATTATAGAAGAGCATTATAAAGAAGAAGAGAAAAATATGATGGATATTATCTCTGACAATACGATTCGAACACTTAGAACAGATAATGTGTATATTGATAATACAGGAGAGATGTATTTTGACACAGAAATGTAAAACAATCAAAGAAATACTTGAAGAACTCAAAAATAAAAACAGGAGGAATATCCCAAAAATTATATCGCTGATGATGAATGGGAAAAATGGTTAAGAAATAGGAGAAAGAAGGGAGAAGATAATGTTCCTAAACGCAGATAGAGACATGACTTTAAAGTCAAAAATGTGCCTAGCTAAAGAGCTAGGCGCTACTTATATATTTATTAGTATTGTAGATTTAGTTATAGCATCAGAAGGTGGTATGTTTTCATTAGAATGTGAAGACGGATTAAAAGAAGAATCTATTAAAAGAATAACATTCGATGACTATGACAATCTAATAAAATATATAAATGATTTCTATGATTATAATAGAATAGAAAATGAATTTGCAAACATGGAAGGACGAGTATATACTCAAAGATCAGACTATGAACGCTATATTGAATTAAAAAATGCAAAAGATAAAATAAAAGATGAAATGTTAGAAATATCACCATCTGATTATAGATATAGTCATGAACTTGCAGAACGCATACGTTTATTGGTAAGAGATAATATATATACAGCAAATAGTATTGCCGCTTCAGAATATTACGATACAATTCAGCATACTTTACCTAGAGGTGCAAATTCAGGTACAGTATTATATAGCTCGGAGGAGGATGATGATTAATGGCTGCCAAGAAAAAGAAATATTTTTGTAAATCTTGTTTACATAATCAATCTGGGTTATGTTTAATAAGACATATGCAAAATCTAACAACTATAAAACGATGCGAATTTAAGGATGAAAGGAATGGATAACATGAAAGATGTATATTTTACAGTAGTTCATGATCAATTTGAAGATGGAGAAAAAATAGATTGGGCAATAGTTGTAGAAAAAGAATTTTGGGATCAACGCAAAGGATTTGATGATACTATGGACGAAAATCTAGAAGATGCACTTGCAGAATTAACAAGCATAGATAGCCCAGAAACTGTATCATGGGATCCTACCAGCGTATCATTAGAAGACATAATAAATATAACGAAAAATAGAGGTTATAATTTATTAGTCGATGACGAAAGATTTATAAATGAATTTAAAGAAGAACATGGCGTAGAACCTAAAGATTATTATATATAAGGAGACAATATTATGGCCAAAAAAATAATAGTTAAAGATATAGTAATTGGTGATCCTATTTGTCATCCATGGTATATGTTTTGTAATGAATACAACGAATGGGATTTGATTAAAGATGATATAATATTCACCAAAGAAAGATTCTTGCCTAGAATATTAGTAAACGCAGGTGTAGTTAATTCTACATCAGAAGTAAGGAGAAATAGACCTGAATTAGTTAAAACTTTAGATAAGCCAGACTTTATAGAAGTTAAATGGGGCAAATCTAAAGTATATATTCAAATAGGAGATTAATTATGGGAATAATAGAATTAAAACGAGAACTAAAAGAATTATACGAAAAAAGAGACAAAATAAATAATGAAATACAAGAAGTTTTAAATGCTATAAATGAATATGAAGAAGAATATAAAGATGATCCATATTTTCAAAAACATGGCGTAGCATTTGAAGAAGTACACGACTATTCACCGTAATATATATGCAAGAGGTGATATAAATGGCTTGCAAAAAGAGTTCAGCTAAAAAAAGCGGAAGCAAAAAATCAAGTGGCAAGAAAAAACCTTGCTAATATAAATATGTAGATTAAAAAAGCAGATAGATTAATATCTGCTTTTTTTATTGTAAATAAGGAGGAATACAATGTATGACGAAAAGCCTACAGAAAAACAATTGCTATACATAGAAAGAATATGTAAAGAACTCGATATTGAATTCAAAGGCACTACAAAAGAACAAGCTAAAAATTTCATTAGCAATAATATAGAAGAATTCAGAAAAGTTCCTACACAAAGACAAATAGATTTTATTAATAAGATTATACCAGTAGTCAAAGTTCAATTTACTGGAAATACAAAAGAAGATGCTACTTATTATATAAGTAAATACAAAGATGAATATTTAAGAAAAACTATGAAGTCGCCACGTATTATGAGATTTGAAGATTACGATGATTATTATGAAGGATACATTGGTGATGATGATTTCTTTTAAGGAGGGAATATAATGAAAAAATCAGAAATAATAACTGCAGCAGCAATAGCCGCTGCTACAACAGGAACAATAGGTATAGTACAACATGTAGATGCTTTATCTGCTCAATATAAAACTACAGCAGTTTTATGTATGAGAAAAGGTCCTGGAACTAATTATCCAGTAATTAGAAAATTAGCATTAGGTCAAACAGTAACAGTTGTATCTATAGATAGACATGGATGGGCTAAACTAAGTAACGGATATTATGTAAGTAGTTTATATTTAAAAAGAGACACTGGTAATTCATCTAAAGATACTAATGTAACAGGTCAAGGCGTATTTAAATATACTAAAAATAATCTTAATTTAAGAAAAGGACCAAGCACTAACACATGGAAAATAATGACTATACGTGGAGGACAAAAAGTTAAAGTAATAGCCACTTATAATAATGGATGGAGTAAAGTCATATATAACAATGCTATAGGTTATGTAGCATCACAATACTTAACTGATAGTAAAAGCAACGCTTATACAACAATAGATAGAATAACAGTTAGTCTATCTAATAAACAAATGAATTGTTATTCACATGGTAAATTAGTAAGATCTATACGTTGTGCGGTTGGTAAACCAAGTACTCCTACACCTAAAGGTCAATTTAAAATAGTTAATAAAATTAAAAATAGGCCATATTATAAAGGACACATAGCAGGAGGTGCACCTAATAATCCATTAGGCAAATACTGGTTAGGTCTTAAAGTAGGAAACTACGAAGGAACTGTATATGCGATACATGGAAACAATGATGAGTCATCTATAGGTAAAGCAGTAAGCCACGGATGCATAAGATTGCACAATAGCGATATTGAATGGTTATTTAATTTAGTTACAGCTTATGATTGCACAGTAGTTATATATTAGATAATAAATAATAAAATAGGAGGAATATAATTGAGAATGACGACAGTAGAGATAATAGACATGGATAATAATGAACGTATAGTAAATGGTTTATTTGGTCATTCATTTACTATACCTAGAATAGGAGAAAAAATATCCTGTCTAGATAATAAATATAGAGTAGTAAATATAGAACATGAACTAATATGTGTAGGTTCGATACTACAAACAAACAAGGTTACTTTAGAAGTAAGAAAAATACCAGATAATTTATATACTTAGGAGGAATATAATGAAAAAAACAGATTTAAAGAATGGAATGAGTTATTGTACAAGAAATAATGTAAAACATTATATAATAAATAACCGTATATTTGGAGAAAGAGATGCTGACCTTATTCAAGAAGCTGATGATTATGAACGTTTTATTCAATATCATTATGATGATAAACTATTATGTAGTTTTGATAAAAATGACGATATTGTAGCTATATGTGATGTAGATGGAAAACAAATATGGTCAAGAGTAGATTGGAGCAAAGTGCCAGTAGATACAAAAGTATTAGTTAGAGACAGCGATAATGCTAAATGGACAAAAAGACATTACGCTAGTTTCGATAAAGAAAAAGATTTATTTAGAGCATTCACAGATGGAGGTACATCATGGACAACTAAAGACACTACTGGATGGATACAATGCAAATTAGACAACGAGGAAGACAACAAAGAAAAATTAGAACAAAAAGAAATATCAGCATATGATTTAAATGAAGAATTTGGTGAATTCTGCCATGAAAGTTTTCCAAATTGTAGAAACTGTAAATATGATATGGATAACTTATGTAAAATAAAATGGATATTAGATACTTATAATTTAACTAAAAAATAGGGAGGAATATTATTATGATTAACGCAACAAAACATGCAAGAGAAAGATATGCATCAAGAATAAAAGGAATAGAAAAAAATGCACTAAAAGCAAATGTAACTATGTATGGAGCTGAATACGAAAAAGATTTAAATAAAATGTATGATAACAGTAAAGAAATATATACTGGTAAGTTCCAAAACCATAACGAGTGTAAATATAGATTAGCAGATGACATTATATTAGTAGTAGATAAACAAGAGCAAAACTTAATAACTTTATATAGAGCTGATTTTAACTTCGGTAAAAATATCAATAAAGATATTTTAAAAAGTTTAGTCCAAGAATTAAATGAAAAGGAAGAAGCTTGGTTATCAGAAAAAGCTAAAGCAGAAGAAACAAACGGAGGATTAAACGACGAAAAAACTTTATTAGAAATGAATATTGAAGCTAAAACTCAAGAACTAAAAGATTTACAAGAAAGATTAACTGCTCTAAAAGAATATATGAAGACTACCAATGCAGACGAAATAGAAGCTAAAGAAGCTATGGATGAAGTAGCTCGTAAAATAGTATATAGCATAGACTATAAAAAATCTATGCAAGAAATAATAGGAGAATAGCTATGAAAAATAAAAGATTTATTGTTATGTTAGGCGCTCTATTAATTTGTACAGCAACAATGTCTAGTGGATGTACAGCAAATAAAACAACAGGTTTTCGTGTAATATCAAAAGAAAAAACTGTTAATGGAGAAGTGATACAGGAAGTAATAGATGAAGATACTGGAGTTCATTATTATGTAAATATGAGCTATCAACAAGGATCTATGTGTCCTGTGTATAATAGTGATGGAACAATAAAAGTAGATAAGGAGAAATAACTATGATTAATATAGGATTTACAGGTCATAGACCAAATAAACTTTATGGATATAAACGAAATAAACAATGGGACAATTTAGAAGACAAAATAGAAGAAGTTTTAAAAGACATAGTAGAATCTACTAAAGATAGATCTATAAAAGGAATAGTAGGAGGTGCTCTAGGCTTCGATACAGAAGCCTGGTATGCCTTAGATTCAATTAAATATGATTATGGTGATGATGCACAAATTGAAATAGAAATGGCTATACCATTTGATGAACAAGATGCTAAATGGCCAACTGAATCTAGAAATATATTTAAAGAATGTAAAGAGCATTCAGATTATTTAACATATGTAGATACACTAGATGATTATAAAGTACCTAATACAGCAGAAGGTAAATATAATCCTAAAAAATTATTTAAAAGAAATGAATATATAGCAAATAATAGCGATATATTGATAGCATGCGTAAGAGATATGAAAAGTGGCAGTGGTCATTGTATTGATTATTTTAAAAAAGTAAACCCAGGAAAGACATTAATTATAATTAATCCCGATACATTAGAAGTAACAAGTGAGGTAGTCTAATGTATACAATAGTAGAGGTTATAACAACAGCTATTATATTAACTGCCGCATATGTATTTTTATTAAAGAGTTAGGAGTGATGCAATGCGAAATACAATGTATATTGTTATTAATGAAGATTTAAATATGAGCCCTGGTAAAATAGGAGCTCATACTGCTCATGCAGTATTTGATTATCTTTATGCATTAAACAAAGCACAAGATGTAATCCCAACAGCCTTTACTGACGTAATTGATTCATTTAAAGACAATGGAGATACAATAATTGTATTAAAAGCGCATGAGGAAGTTTTACTTGAATGCGAAAGAAGGGGTTATATAACAGTAAGAGATAGAGGTTTGACAGAAATTGAACCCGATAGTATTACTGCAGTATGCTTAGGTGTATACGATAAAGATGAAGGTATACCTAAATGGATACAAAAACTAAGATTATTATAAAGAAGGGATATTATGATTAAAAAAACTAAAGTATCCGATGATGTAGAATATTTACAACACTATTGTGATAAATGTGGTATAGAAACTATTTATTATTCTACATTAGAAGACCAAGAAAGACAATATCATGAACACATATGTCCATCGTGTAAAAAACGATATTATGAAGATAGAACATATCCGTATATAGAAAGAATCAATAGCAAGGAGGAATAATATTTGAAAGAACTAAAGAAATATATGGATAGAGCTAATGCGAGTTTTGTAAGAGACAATAATTGCGAATCACCAATAGGAGTTTCTGCGTTCTCAAAAAGAAAAAGAATACAATATGATAATACACTGCAAGGTTATTATAATTGGATAGTAAAAAATATTGTACCAATAAAAGAAAAATTAGTTCCTACATATAGATATGTTGGAGAGTGGCTAGTACCACACGAAGTAGTTCATAAAGAAGAATATTATAATTTCTATTTATTTGGCATATGGGATGAAGAAACAGAAGAATATCTACCAGATGATTTAGTAATATTTGAAGCTGCAAGACTTGGTCTAAATAAAGTATAAAGGATTATGGAGGAATGTAATTATGTATAACAATAATTATGATGAATTTGTAAATAAAGACGTATGGGGCTATGCATTTGAACCTAGTTCAAAATGTGATAGCTTTTTACTAAATCAACCACCTGTATTGGGAACAATCAAAGATCGTAAATTCTATGAATACAGTAAAAAAGGTAAAATAAAGAAATCTAGTGCAGTATTTGCATATAACAGATATTATGCATTAACAGAAGATGAAGCCAAAGAAGGATATAACAAACTTATAGATAATCATATAAGATGGATGCAAAATATGATAAAGAAATATCAAGAATCTAAAATATAGCATATAGGAGAGATGTCAATGGTATTAGAAATTTTAAAGTTTGTGTTCTCGAATTTTTTTATATGGTTTGGGGTTGCAATTATAGTAAGCGAGTTCAATCCCTTAAAGGGAATGATAGACAAAAGTACACATATATATTTAAATGGTAAAGAATTAGATCAAGATGAAATATCAAAAATCTTAAAAAACAAAAATAGATAACAGGAGTGAATGACATATATGAAAAACAGAATAAGAATAGTAACTTGCAAAGAAATGTTTCCAGAGTTAGCAGATACATCTAACAGAGAAAGATTTATAGATTTTCTAATGGAAAATGACGAAAAAATATTTGTAAGAAAGGCCCTAGAAAAAGCTAATTATACTCTTACAGATAAGGATTTACAGTTATGCGAGATAATATTAGACGATATGATATATAGAGATGTTTTACAACCTACAACAAGACAACAATATATAGATGTATTAATAATAGCAGCTATGTTAAGAAATTGTTATAGAGATGAAGAACATCCTATCACTTCTTTATTTAGAATAAGAGAAGAATTCAATGATATAGAAGTTCTTGATGAATTTGAATATGGAATTCCTAAACAATTTTATGAACAAATTTATCAACTAATAGAAGCTCAAGATGGTGAAGCAACTGAAGTACATTTTTGTAGACCAACTGTAGGATCAATACAACAAATGTTTGTAGATTGTATAAGAATGCAAGATGCAATATATAAATATCCTAGAGTAGGTGAAAATGATGCTAATTAAAGAATCTGATTTATTAAACTTTATATCTTGTCCAATAAAATATATGGTTTATAAAAATAATAATATTAATGAACCTGATACATATAATACATTATTACATAAATCATATAAGTGGACCATTAATGATTATAATTATAATGGACTAGAAGGTCTTGATGCTAGAATTAAAAAGCATTGGGATAAAGTATGTATCCAACATCAAAACGAAATATTGCCTAAAAAAGTAATAGAAGGTTGGGGTATGCTATATCGAGTATATGAATTATTAAGAGATAAACATGTAGAAGTATTAGATGTTGATATTCCATATCATATAGAAATACCTGGAACATCGTATGCAGTCGAAGGACAAATAGATATGATATCTAAATATGGAGATGACATAGAAATATTAGTACCTAGTTTTTCTAATAGAATGCCAGAATCATATTTAATAGATAATAATATTAAACATAGTCTAGACGCATATGCAATAAAAAAGATGTTTAATAAGAATACTTTTATTACTTATCATAATTACAATATTAGTAAGGATAAGTATACAGCAAGATTAGAAAGAGACTTAAATAAATTAGAATTAATAGTAAAAAATGCAGGCAACTGCATAGAAAATAACTTATTGTATCCATGTACAGGATATCATTGTTCTAATTGTATGGCTAGAGCAATATGTTCTGAATGGGGTAAAGATTATAATAATGAGGCGTTTTAATTAGCGCCTCTAATAATACAAGGAGATAGATTTATGAAATTATCAAAAATAAATATAGCAGCAGGCACTGTTCTTAGAGAGCTGCTAATAAAAATAGCTACAAAAACCAATAGCTCGTTATCAATAGAAGAATTAAATGACATTGTCAATAAGAGCGAATCAATAATAAGCACTAATGAATTAATGGCATCTGTACATTTCTCAGTAAATAACATAGAAATAGATTTTGATGATATTATAATTGCATTTAGTGATTTATTTGATGAAATATCTCAAAAGCTAGAATTAGATTCTAAAACAGATGAAATAAATAAAAGAATAGAATTAGGTGTACAAGATAAATTAGACAATGAATACCTAGAAATATTTGATAGTGTTAGAGCAACACATCAGTTAATTGAAGCAAATAGAGAAAGAATAGAACATATGTATGCTCCAATAGAAAAACCAGATCCAGACACAGATATAGATACAGAATTTGAAGGTGATCATGTTGACGTTGGAGACGCAGACAGCAGCACAAACTAAAATGACTGAGATAGTAGAAGTATACGGAAATAGCTTTACAGGCAAAACATTATATGCATTATCATTATTAGATAAAAATAAAGCGTCATTATATATAGATGTAGACTGTAAACTTCAAGACAATTTAGACTATCCTGAAAACATGTTTATATTTAGGAATAATGATATTGATAATATATGTGAATTAGTTGCACGAACTATTGGTGACTTAGACACTATAGTAATCGATTCATTACCTAATGTAACAAGTGACAAGAATATAAATAATTTACAATATGATTTCAGTATCTTTAAGAAGATAAGAGAGATAATAGCTCTATGTAAAGATAATGATGTTGATTTGATTATTGTAAATCAAATGAGGTATCATAAAGGCTCTAAGAGAAAGTCATTTGGACTACGTGCTCTAGGACTTTATTATACAAAGAGAATTTATATAGACGATAACGGTAATCCAAAAATTACAAAGAATTTGCATTAAAAGGTTTACCGTATATATATTATGTATACTAAAAAGAACTACATTCTATTTCCATTAGAGTGATAGTTCCTTAAGATGAAAAGTTTTTTAGTTTAAACCACTCAAGTCGGCATTTGGGTGGTTCTTTATTAAGTCCATACAAATAGCGTATGGCATTACACTTATATTTTAAGGAGGCTATATTATGATAACAAAAAATATGAATGCAATATTATTTAGAAGAAAGAAACAATTTATGGTAGGAAATACAGAAGCCGTAGTTACATCTGAACAAAACATGCAATTAATGTATGTATTGACAGAAGAGTTAAAACGTCTAGGCTTTAGAATGTCTACAGACTTAACTAATACATTATTAGGTAAACACACTGCAGACATACAAATGTTAAGTGAATCCTTAGTTGATTTTTGTAGAGAAAATCGTGGAGAAAGAGAAAATATGACACCATTATTTCACAACTTCTCTACTGCAGAATTCCCAGAAAACCTATCAATAAGAGTATTCCAATACGCTTATGTAGATTTAAAAGATGATCCAGAAGCAATGGATGCATTAATAGAAAGATATGGCGATGAATTGTTCAAAGAAGAATTAGAAAACACATTAGTTGATAGTTCTTTAGAAAGAATAGACTTAGGTACTGAAGAAGATTATATTAATATGTGTAAACAATTAATAAGTAGTAAAGTATCTTATTCAAGTCAAGACCAATCAGATATAGATGTTATACTATCTAAAATATCTCTTTCACATTCTGGTATATATTTAGATAAAATAATGCCTGAGACATTAGATATAAAAGAAAATATAGCATATATAACTTCTGTATTAGTTAAAGAGTATGGATATGATAACGTAAAAGATATTGTATCTAAATACTTTAAAACATATACAGATGTATTAAGATATGCTGTAGCATTATCTAATGGAGATGTATCATTAGCACGCTCTAGTAAGTTTAGAAACTTTAAGAGACATGAAAGAAGAATGTTATTAGATATGTTTAATGAACTAGGCACTAATAACTATGAAGATTTATTGAGACATAAATCAATGTTCTTAAAGCTTGGCGAAAAGATACATCCAGGTGAATATAAAACTAGATATGCTAATACTTTTAAATGTTTCGATGGTCTAAGAAATAATGCTAAGAGCTTACAATCAAAAACATTTAACAGCAGAAAAGAAAGAGCATTTAAAAACAAAGATATACACACTGTATTAAAATTATTAGAACAAAGACCTGGCGAATTCGCTAGAAGTTTAAACAGAGTATTATTATTAGCTGAAGAAATAGAATATAATACTAATGCAGTTGTACAATGCTTTGTTAAAGCAGCATATAATAATGTGCCAATAAGTACATTGTTAACTATAGCTAACTACTTTGAAAATAGATCTAGTAACAATAATTTAAGAGTTTTCTATCCAAAGGGACAAATGGCGAAGCTATATGTCAGAGAAAATAACCTAGAAGACTTAGATATAGATACATTAGTTTCTGTATCAGAACTATTATCTGATCTAATGAATAGTATGTTAGCAGAAAAAACTGATTTAGGTAAGGTCTATATAGACCCAGAAATAAGACAATATGTTGCTCCTCTTAAATTAAGAGATATGAGCAGAACATCTAAACCAGTTGAAAGAGGATCTAAGTTCGATATAACAAGTGATAATATAAGATTCTATTGTCATTGGTTAAATGCTGTGATAGATGAAAGAGAATGGCGTACAGACTTAGATCTATCTATAGGAATGTATGATGAAAACTTCAAAATGATAGATTATGTTAGCTTTTCTAAGACACAAGCTGAAGGATGTCGACACTCTGGTGACTTTACAGATGCGCCACATAATAAAGGCGGAGCTACTGAGTATATAGATATAAAACTAGACAAAGTTAGAAAAGATGTAAGATATATTGTTGCAACTGTACATTCATTTAGCTCACAACCTTTCTATCAATTACCTGAAGCATTCGTAGGATATATAGAAATCCCAGAAGGGGCTACAATAGCATCATACGAACCTTCATTAGCTAAAGTTAAATTAGATTTAACTAGTGAAGAAAGATCTACTATACCTTGTGTAATAGATGTTAAAACTAAGAAACTAGTATGGGCAGATTTAGGTTCTGGTATTAATGATTACAGCCGTACTGTTTTAGACAATAAATCTAGAACTACTGTAATATTAGAAGGATTAGTTAAAACAACTAAACCTAATCTTTATGAGCTAGTATCTATGAATGCACATGCAAGAGGTAAAATAGTAGATGATATAAAAGAAGCTGACATAATCTTTATATCAGATAAAGACAAACTTGATGATAACGACACAGTAAGAAGTAGAATAGTTGAAAAAGTTGTACAATCTGTAGATGAAGATGGCAATACTATAGAAGAAACGGTAGAAGATGTTGAAACATACGAAGCTCAAGTGGTTACACCATATGATACAGCGTATATAACTTCAGAACTATTATAATAAAGACAAATGAGGACCAGTAGAAATACTGGTTCTTTTTTTATATATAAAAATTTATAATAAAATTTAGGAGGAATATAGAGATGAAAAAGGCAAGCGAAGTATTAAGTAACAAAGGTTTAATAAGAAAAGGTGAAGAAATGTTTAAAGGTAAATATGAAATAGCTATAATATCATTAACACCTAGAAAAAGAATTGCATTTGAATTAGAAGATATAGTTAAAACTATGGATGAAGCATTAGTTATAAAAGAAGACCTAGAAAACAATGGTAAAGCTGTACGATTATTACTTAAATCAAAAGGAAATAAATATAAAGCAACATACTTAAGCGACTTTAAAAATACAGTATGCTTATCTCAAGGATTAAATAGAGCATTAGAAGCTAACATTATACAGTTAAGAAATAAATTAAATCCTAGAAAGAATCAAAGAACTGATTATAGTTTAGAAATGACAGGTTATATGGGATTTGGATTTAATCAAGCACAATCTGTTTATGTTTGTACTCGTCTATATGAAACTGCAGATGAAGCGCGCCATTATATCACTAAGAGATATGGTGTTGACCCAGAATCAGTTGAAATATTAGATGTGTCTAGATTAGCAGATGGTTCATTTAGATTTAGTAAAGTAGCTTATGAACAAATGAAAAGACTTAAAAACGTTAAACTATCTAAATTAGTAGAAAAATTTGGTGAAGAAGCTTATATCATAATGGAAGAAATAGAAAGACAAAGGGCTGAGATTTATGCACAAATGAAACAAGCCCAAGAATTAGCACAAGCTACTGGTAAAGAACTAATGGTAGATGAAAAATCTAATTTGGCTCATGCATATATAACTAATGCCTTAGAAGCTGTAAAAGAAGCACAAAGAGAAATAACTCACTCTAACCTAGAAACTTTAACATCTGAAATAGGTAAACCATATACAGACCCTAATACAACAAATGCTAAAGAACATAATGCAGCAGCAATAGCAGAAACTGTTAAAGCACAAAAATTATTAGAGAGTATATTATCAGGAAACGAAGATAAAATGATGGCTCAAAAATAATTATAGTAATATTTTGCTTACTTTTGTAGAATAATATATCAGGAGGAATACAATCAATAGAAAGGACATCATACATATATTATGGAAACATTAAGTAACATAGCATTAGAACAGTTAGAAGAAAAATTAAATAAAGAGAAAATATTATTCTGGAAAGACGAGACTCATATCTATTTACAAAGAAAGAAAATAGTATTTCTGTATTCAGATTATGAGTCTCTAAATATTCATATTAAAATAATGACAGAAGATGGTTGGTTGTTTGAAAGAAACCACCCAGACCATAAGATAAAATTCTTAAATAAAAATACAAAGCAAAAGCATGAATATATTATAGCAGAATTTAGAAAAAACTTGTAAGGAGAGTGATGAGCTATGAGTAATATATTTTTGATTTTTGTAACACTTTTATGATCACTAATTAAGTTTGCAATACTAAAAACTCAAGCAAACCATGGAGCTGTATAATTGCAGCTCCTTTTTATTGGCATAAAACTATCTATTTTATGTCATTTAAAATAATATAAGTAATTGCAACGCTTTGATATTTTTATGTCAGTAATTCTGTCAGTAAACACGCAGGAGTGATAAAATTATGAAAAATATTAAATGTAAATATGTAAAATATTGTGAATTAAGTAAAGACTGTAGTGCATGTGATTTATCAAATCATAAACAAGTTAATAGCAACATTGTTAAGCAGTTAAAAATGGAAGCGATTAATAAGAAAAGACGCAAAATAGAAATAAAAAGTGTTAAATAATTATATTACTATGTTACAATAATCATAAGAAGTTACAAATTAATTACAAATATAGCAACATTTATACGTAATACAATAACATAGCAAAAAATTATAAATAAAAGGAGATTGATTAAATGATAAAAATTATAAAGAGAATAGTCGGGCCCAGGACAACAAAGAAAATAATAACAGGAGCATTAGCAATGTGTCTTGTTCTAGGATGCACACCTGTTAAAGCAAGCGCAGCATCTTCACATACTTTAAGTAACAGCAGCATAAATAGAGTATATAATAATAATAAAAAAGCTCATCCGAGCATATCAAAATATAAAATAAAAAGAGCAGCAGCAACAGCTAGACACAGATCAAGTAAAGGTACTAGCAAATCAGAATATAAAAGAAAAGTAGCAATATTACTTGCTACAATGGAAGTAGAATCAGATTTTAAAATGATAAGACATGTAAATAGAAATGGTTCTGTAGATTATGGAATCATGCAAGTTAATAGTAGTGTAATACCAACAATAAAAAGAGCTATGGGAAGTAAAATAGCTAATGGATTAAAATATAACGTAGCAGATAACATAGAAGCAGGTTCATATGAAATGATAACTCTATGTTATAATAAAGCTAAAAAGAAACATCCTAGTAATGTAATATGGTGGACTTATGCATATTACAATAGAGGATTATATTTCGAAAACTATAGCTATAGCTATAACTATAACCAAGCAAATAGAAATTCACAAAAATTTATAAGAATATATAATAAGTATCGTAAAGACTTATAAATAAATAAGCACCCAATTGAGGGTGCTTTTGTTATATGTTATATAAAAATACGTGTATTTTACCTTCGTCATATGTGTCCACTATCTTGCCTTGAAGACATATTTCATTTATTATTTGATGGTCATCTACTCCAAAGTAATCTGCTATTACATCGGCTATTGATTTATTAAAATTAGGAGTGTCGAACTCTTCTTTATGGTCAAATATATAGTAAGCTTGTATAGGCTTAGTAAAGTCTATATGCGATAATTTATCTAAGTATTGTGTAGGGAATTTATGTCTCCACATACAATAAGCTTTTGATTTTACTATATTACCATTTTCAGTATAACTATACATATGATTATTACTGAAACCATGTACAGGGATTGTTATCCAACCATCAATAGACATAACATGCTTAGCAAATGAATCATTTAGCTTTTTAGCAAGAGATTGCTCCTTGACTGTTTCTTTATTAACTTTAGGATGTTCTATAACTTCTTCTCTTCTTAATGAAGGAAGTATAAATTCAAACATCCATTGACTAAACACTATAGGTGTTTTGATATTAGAATGTATTATAAGAGAATCAATACCTTCATCATTAACAAGTATATGATTATTTTTAACTATTACATTATTACTTATATAAGATTTATAAGAATCATCTCTATAATTAAGAGCTTTCGCTACATCTTCTAGGAAAGGATATCCTTGATCAAACCTTACAGTACCAAATAGCATATGTTTCTTTTTTATTATTGTCACTTTTATTCACCTCATATTATAAATACTAGACTGATGTCAGTAATATTATTTTAAGCATAATATATAAGAAAGAAGTGATAATATGCCACCTAGAATACCACATATATTTGAAAATGGTATAGAAAAGAAAAGATGTAGCAGATGTAAAAACTATTTGCCAGTAAGCGAATTTATATATAAAAAAGATAGATGGGATCGTCTTAACAATGAATGTAATAGATGCAAAACAATAAGAAATAAAAGACGATATAACCCAGACTATGTATATGAAGATAATACAAACAACGAAGAGGAACAGGGCGATATAGATGAATAAAAAATTATATGAACATTTAAAACCTTTCGTAGATATATGTAATAAATACGAAAATTGTGATGAATGTGAAATACAAAGAATGTTTAATGACTGCATATTTATAGATCCTCCAGATATATGGAGATTAGGAGATGACATCGATGGCAAAGAAAAAGACAAAAACAACTAAGAAGAAAGCAAAGACAACTAAAAAGAAGATATGTAAAATGTCTTCACAAGATATGCTACAACCAGGTGCTAGAGGTATCATTACATCTAATACAGGTGTACCTGGATATAGAAAATAAAAAAAATAAAAATAAGTGTTATAAGATATAAGTACAGGTATTATATTATGTACATAAAAGTTAATAAGAAAACAAACGAGTCAAGGGAGACACACAAGTCTCCCATATATCCCTTATAGGTTACGACGCTCCGTAGGCGAAATGGTTAAGCCATCATCCTTTCACGGTGAGGATTACGAGTTCAAATCTCGTCGGAGTGACCATTTAGTTATTTTAAATAACTCCTCATAATTTTTCCTTTCAAACCTATAATATTATATAATTTTGTACTTAATAAAAGTACATGGTGACTCAACCTTGACAAACGGAGCATTAATATGCTCCGTAACATTGGGTGTTCGTTCAAGGGTAGGACACAGGATTTTGATTCCTGGAATAATAGTTCGAATCTATTACGCCCAGCCATTTAACAATTTAATATTGTAACTGCTAGGATAGATGATAATAATACTTCCTTCAATTAATTATTTGTTTGTTTCATCATAAATTTTCCCCCTAGTTATCCTAGCAGTATTTTTTGGGTAGATATCCAAGTGGCTAAAGGAGGCAGATTATAAATCTGCTGCATAATGTCTCGTTGGTTCGACTCCAACTCTACCCAGCATTGATAGTTACTCTATGATATATTTTACCGTTTATAACATAAAATTATAATATGTTAGTAGACAAAATCTATGTTAAACCTTAACGAATGGATATATATAATCTTCCTTCTATATACCTCTGACAAGCCAAAGGTTGTAGGTTCGAATCCTGCTATCTGCATTAAGCAGATATAGCTCAACAGGTAGAGCATTAGCCCTGTATTAGAATATATAATTCCCATTCGTTAATATTCTCCTATAGTTCAGTTGGTAGAACACCGGACTGTTAATCCGTATGTCGCTGGTTCGAGTCCAGCTGGGAGAGCCAATTTAACAATACTCATAAGCATACGCTCCTCTTAATTAAGGAGCACATTCTACACCTTTAGTTCAATGGCTAGAATAGTGGTCTCCAAAACCATAGATAGAGGTTCGAATCCTTTAGGGTGTGCCAATAACAAATACTACCAGACTCTAAACTAAATTTATACTCATATAATAACCTCTCCCTTTCTAGTCTGGTAGTCATATAGCGGGGTGATGCAGTGGTCAGCAGTCAAGGCTCATAACCTTGAAGTCGTAAGTTCGAATCTTACCCCCGCTACCATTATGCTGGTGTAGCTCAATTGGTAGAGCAATTGACTTGTAATCAATAGGTTGTAGGTTCGATTCCTATCACCAGCTCCATTTATATTTGTAGGATAAATAATATCTTCCTTCTATATTTTCCTAGCAAGGAATCGACGTGTAATCGATCTATATAGATATATGATTCCCTACGAATTTAATCATTAGGAAAGCATTAACAATAAGAATATTCCGAGATTGGAATAGTGCGAAATGTATTCTTCCTTCTATTTATTGGATAAAATAAGATGATGTAGATTTTAGAGCTAGATAGCCTGCTTAAGCAGATGCATCTAAGACTAAAATCTAAAAGGTTTGTAGATACATTGATTACCTAATGATTATATAGTAGTATAGTTCAGTTGGTTAGAACGCACGTCTGATAAGCGTGAGGTCATTGGTTCAATTCCAATTACTACTACCATAAACAAGCATTTTATATGGCTATGATTAATTCTTCCTTCTAAAGCCATGAACCTCTGGGCTTCATTTAGGGGTTACCATCAAAAGGTGCTCTCAACTTAGGGAGCTTGCGTTGTAGAATTAATAATTACCATATTTTATGATTCTAGGATTTTGAACTAGATATGTCTTCCTTCTATATTTTTTTAAATCATATGGGATGATAATTACAGTGTAAAAGTTCATACACTGGACTTATAGATATATTGATTGCCTAGAATCTTTTATGCCTTCATAGCTCAGCAGGTAGAGCGGAGGACAGAAAACTCCTCGCGTCGTAGGTTCGAACCCTACTGAAGGCCCCAAGAGATAAGCGCTTAGTAATCCCGAGCAGGAAGTTGCATGGATTACATTTAGTAAAAGTACATGCTTGATAATAGCGACTGGTTATACCGGCTTAGGGTATCAATGCTTTTACTACTCGGTATATACTGACAAAAGACATAAGCTACTAATATTATTATAGCATTGCATCTTAGTAGCACTAAACAAGATTCATTCTTCATGAAGAATTATTATATATTGCTGAGCCGGGCACGTTGCGCGCGGGCACGTTGCGTGAGTGTTGTCAGGCGGCAATATATAATATGTAACTATAATATCTGCGTATGGCTCAATTTGGTAGAGCACGCAGTTGCTGGTTCGATTCCAGCTACGCAGACCATTTGCTTTTGTTTTTACTTTACTTTCCTTTTTTTCTCCCAACAGAGGATAAGTATATTTTTCCTTCTAATACATATAAGAAAACAAACTAATCACAAAAGAAAGAATAAAATATACGCTTGCCTTAGTTGTATAGAGCAGTTTAATTACTGCTCTATTTTTTTATGCAAAAAAACAACAGGAGGTGATGATTTGAGTAGCGACATTAAAAGTACTGACAATAACTTTAAATATAAAGAGAGCTTGAGGATAAAGTATAAAGAACTAGTAGGATTTATGGAATCACAAAACTACTATTATCATAGAAGAAACAAAAGCACACATCTAATATACAAAAATCAAAAGACTGGCAAAACTGTACCCGTGCCATGTAAAAAGGGTACTATAGCTCAAGGTACTGTTTCTAGGATACTTAAAGAAATGGGATTAACTAGAAACGATTTGGCTAGATACATTTACGAAAAATAAATAATTCAAAAGGAGAGATAAACATGAAAGAACAAGCTAAATTAGTAGATTATAAAAACATTATATTGGTAGGAGGAAGAGCTAGTGTATTGGCTGCAAACTTCTCATTTGAACACATTAGAAAATATAATACAGCAAATAGTATTAGAAGATTTACAAAACTTCCAATGGAGCCACAAGATTTCAATAGCAGAAAAGCGATAGAATTAAATGAATTATATGTATTGAACAAATATTTGACAAAAATAGAACAACTATTAGACAAGGACCCTGAATCAGAAGTGATATGTGAAATATCTCTAGGCAATACATTATATGACATAATAACTAAAAACACATACAAATATTGGTTATTAAACAAGAAAACATATAATGGAACTCAAATATTATCAAATGAATTAAAATTATGGAAAGAATTCCAAGATAGATATACTAATAAAAATGTATTTGGTCATGTTAAATTCTATAGCACTAACTTATATAAAAAAGCAGGTGGATCTAGATTTAATAAAGCCAAAATGGATTATAGCAGAAAGATATTAATGAGACTTGAAGAAATATCTAAACAAGATACAGAACATTTGATAGAACAATTATTAGGGTAGTTGTATATTCTGATATATAGTTATATATATTACAGTTAAAAATACAATTATCCCTCTATATAGTTTAATATGCGTCCAAGATAATTTATCGTATTGTCTTGGACCATTCATTAAGAGAGGAGATATTACGATGGATTTAAAATTAAACATAGACAATGTAAAAGAAAAAGATTACAAGAAAATATGCGCTATGTTAAAACAGCATATAAATAATTCAACTATCACGGCTGACATATATGCCAATGAATTAAAAGGTATAGTAGTCAATTATATAAAAGATAAACTTGATATAGATATAAATAAATTAAGCTTCGATTTACAAGTAGATATAGATGAAGATAATTTAGATATCAGTTTTATATTGCCAGATGATGATGATTTGGTAGAATTTGACATTTTCAAGAAGGAAATGAAGCACTCTATGGGGAATCATATAATAAGAGGCAATAAAATAAATACAAAAGTATTATTGAGAACTATATTTATTAATGCACTAAGTTATAGAGTGCATGATTCTAGGCTAATAGTTGAATACTTATCAGACGGTATAGAAGAATTAAATTCAATACAAATAGAAATATAGGAGACATAAAAATGAAAAGCAAAATAAGACTAACATATATTCCAGATAACAACAAAGTAGAAAAAGCCATAATAAGAGGAATTGATGAAGCATTATCAGTATATGATGGCCCTACGCCTATAAACATAGTAATGTTAACAAATATGAATACAGTAGATATTAATATTTCTCCAGGCTCATTATTTAAATCTGTTATAAAAGAGAATATGGAATACGTATCCCAAGAAAATATAATGAATAGTATATTATCAAATATTAAAATGAACAAATCATTAATAATATTAAATGGATATAATATAGACTTACAAAGCCTAAGAGATAATATTTATCCTATGTTAGATAAACAATCTGTAATGTTCTTAATAAATAATATCTCTAAAGATAAAGATTTAGAAATTCCATTTACTTATAGCTGCACATTAACAGATAAGATGCAAGAAGAAGACTGGGAAGAAATATTTGAAGGCTTTGATAAAAGCTATGAAGAAGACAAGAACAAACCTAAAAAAACAGAAAATTTATTTGACTTCTTGGCTGGAGCTATTTTAAGTGGTTTAACAGGATTAGATGATGAATCTGATGATGAAGATGACGATATAGAAGTTAAAACATTTAACTTAGATGAGTCATCTATAGATGATTTATTCCCTAAAGACTTTGTAGAAGGTAAAAGAACATCTAAGAAAGAGAAATTTAATAATGAAATAATAGAAAGCGCTAGCTTTGGCAATAAAGACCATTGTTTAGATATAGATCTATATGATAATGGAAGTATAAGATTAGGTTCAGATGAAGGTGATATAATCACAATACATTCATCTATGTTGAAATTTCTAATAAACTATTTGAATACAACTAATATAGATATGTAAACGACTTTAGGAGGGGATATATTGACTATATTATTAACTGAAGAAATATTAAACAACTTAAGTGTAGAAACAATAGTCATGCTTATACAAAACAACAAGAAGGGATCATTTAATTGTTCTGAAGTACAAAAAGATCTTTTCTGGAAAGTTGCGTATGAAAAGACCCAAAATTGTATATATGACACATTTCATAAAGATGTTCTATTTGATGAGTGGAAAACAAATCAATGGATCAAAGAAGATATATTAGCAATCTTGCGTACTGGTTGGGTAAAAGCTGTACTAAAATATGATATTACAAAAGATAATACTAAATCATGTTTTGTTCCGTTTGCACAACGACTAATGCATCAAGACTATGTTAATTCCTTCGGAAAAAGACACACCAAAGAGAAAACAGGTGTAAGCGTTAAAGAAGTATTTACTAATAATGTAACAGTAGATGGTTCTAACGACAGTTCTAATTTAAAGAATGAATGTGTCAATAGTATAGAGGTAGATGAAAATTCATGCAGAAACTATCATAACATAGAGCTACATGATATGCTATCTCAAAAAATGAATATATTAAAACGCTATTATCCTGAGAGCTATGAAATGATAATAGAATATATATTCAAAGAAAGAACACAAGATGATATAGCAAAAGAAAGAGGTATGAAACAATCTTGTGTTTCTAGGCATATAAGAAAAGGTAAAAATTTCTTAAAAGAATTGATAAGTGAAGACGAGCTATACGTATAATGTATAGCTCTTTTTAATAACAAATAATAGGAAGAGAGGATAAATGATATGGCATTAATACCAACAGTAATTGATTCAACAAATAAAGGAGAAAGAGCTTATGATATATATTCTAGACTTTTAAAAGATAGAATAATATTCTTAAGTGATGAAGTAAATGACACTACGGCTAGCTTAGTAGTAGCACAATTATTATTTTTAGAAGCTGAAGACCCAGACAAAGATATATATTTATATATAAACTCACCAGGAGGAGTAGTAACAGCTGGTATGGCTATATATGATACTATGCAATATATAAAACCAGATGTAGTAACTGTATGCATGGGTATGGCTGCTTCAATGGGTGCATTTTTATTATCATCTGGTACAAAAGGAAAAAGATTTGCATTACCAAATAGTGAAATAATGATACACCAAGTTCTAGGTGGAGCAAAAGGTCAAGCTACAGATATAGAAATTCATACTAAAAACATATTAAGAACAAAAGAAAGATTAAATAGAATACTTTCTGAAAACACTGGTCAAGATTATGAAACTGTGGTAAAAGATACTGAAAGAGATAATTTCATGACAGCACAAGAAGCAAAAGAATATGGATTAGTTGATGCTGTTATACAAAATAAAGAAGAAATACAAAAATAATTAGGTTAGGAGAATACGATCATGGCAAAAAAAATATGTGACTTCTGTGGAAAAGAAATCGAAGGGGAAATGAGTTTTTCTGGAGAAAGTAGAATATTTTCGAAAGGAGACTCTAAAGAATCTAAGCCAGTCAGAATTTGTCCTGACTGCATAAAAACTTGTATGGAGCTTATAGACGAGCATAATAAAAAGAAAATGACACATAAACATATAGATTTAACACCAGACTCTATTAAAGCTGGTCTTGATGAATGGGTTATAGGACAAGAATATGCTAAGAAAACTATAGCAACTGAAGTATATAATCATTTAAAAAGAATTAAAAGATTAGAAGGAGATCCACAAGCAAATAAAAAACTTAGAATAGATAAATCTAATATTATAATGGTTGGTCCAACTGGAACAGGTAAAACCGAAATCGTAAGAGCATTAGGTGATATACTAGATATACCATATACTATACAAAATGCTACAAGCTTTACTGCTTCTGGGTATGTTGGTCGTGATGTAGAAGATATATTAAGAGATTTAATGGACGCTGCAGATAATGATTTAACTAAAGCAGAAAGAGGTATAGTTTTTATAGATGAATTCGATAAACTTAAAAAAGAATATACTGCTAATGGAAACAAAGATGTTGGTGGTGAAGCAGTGCAACAAGCATTGCTTAAAATGATAGAAGGTGGAGAATATGATGTTAAAAGAGATAAGACAGATAGAGCATCTTCATTTAAATTTGACACTACTAATGTTTTATTTGTTCTAGGTGGAGCTTTTGAAGGTATAAGTGAAATAGTTTCTAAGAGACTTAAACAAGAAACATCTATAGGATTTGGAGCTCATAAAGAATCTAAAAAGAAAGTAGAATATAATGAAATAGCAGATAAAATAACACAAGCTGATTTAAAAGAGTTTGGTATTATATCTGAAGTTCTAGGTAGATGCCCTGTAATAGCACCATTAAATGAGTTAAGTGTAGAACAATTAATACATATCTTAACTCAACCAAAACATGCTATTGTAAAACAATTTACAGAGTTATTAAAATTAGACAATAAAGATTTAGTAGTAGACTTTACTAAAGAAGGTTTAGAAGCTATTGCTAAAGAGGCTAAAGAAAATAAAATAGGCGCAAGAGCATTAAGATCTATGTTGACTAAAATATTAGGTGATGCAATGTATGACATACCTAAAGATAAAACTATCATAAAATTAACTATCGACAAAGATATGAAATGTGTATATGGTAGAAAAGCATTAAAAACAGGACCAGTTGGTGCTGCTGCTGCAGAAGCAGAAAAATAATAAATATATAATATAGGGTAAAAGGGTAGTGCAAAAGCTACCCTTAATAAAATAAAAGGAGAATTAAGAAGAATGAAAAAAGAAAACGTAAAAGCAATAAACAGTCAAATGAAAACATTAGCTAAAGAAGTAGAAGGTATATTAGACATTGGAGAAAGAGCCAATGCAAGAGCAAAATATATTGAATTATTATTTAATATATCTGTTAGTGGAGCATTAGAAAATGGATGCAGCTGTGGAGGTAATTGTAGTTGTGGCAAAGATGCTATAAAAGAAGATATACCTAAAGAAGTTGAAGAACCAATGGTTGAAGAACCTGTTGAACAAGTGGAAGAAGAAGTTCCAGAAGAAGTGGAAGAACAAGTAGAAGAAGAAACTGCTGAAGAAACAGAAGATCCATTAGAAGATGGTGAAGAAATAAGCGACGAAAAAGATGAAGAAGCTGACCCACTTGAAGATTCTGAAGAAGTAGAACAAGATGCTGAAGCAGATGAAAGAATAACTTATGAAACAGAAGAAGGCGAAGTTCTAGATGTAACAGATATATATAATCAAATAACAGATGTAGAAGACCCAGAAGAAAAACGCACTATAGCTGGTTATATAGCAGAATATGATAATTGTATAGATGAATATAATAGCTTAAGCATGTTAGAATCATCTGGAACTAAAATATATTTAGCATACTGTATTAACTTCTATGGCTTAGATGAAATAAATGAATGTGTAGCTAAATTAACAGAAAATGAATTTACAGATGTATATAAATATATAACTGATAACAACGTTGAAGGATTCACTCAATATGTTGACCAAACATTTGATGATGAAGACGAAGAATAAGACGTTGAATTATAAGTAATTATTATATAGAAAAGCAGGGCCCAGCTTTGTCGGAATGACTAAATGGGCAACCCTACGATGGGCAAATAAAACTATAACAAACAAATAAAAATTAAAGGTAGACATGCGTCGACATGTCGTATAGGAGGATTTAAAATGAGAAACATAACAATATCAGGAACAATAGCAAACTTTGGACAAGTAGATAGAGCAAGAACAACTGGTGAAGGTGAAAGAAATGACGCTTTTACAGTAAGATTTATAAATGTATCTATGGATAGAAAAGATGAAAGCACTGGATATACTAAACATGAAGTAATGAAAGTATTAGCAAATGGATACTTAGCAGAAAGATTAGCTAAATTCGCACCAATGGAAAAAGTATATATAGTAGGTAAATTAGAAAAAGAAGATGATTATGTAACAGAAGATAGAACTGTACCAGGTCAATGGATAGTAAGAGTTGATTCTATAGATAACTGGCCAGAAGCTGCTAATAATGAAGAAGGTGGTTCTACAACAACTGCAAAAACTACATCTACTAAACCAGCAGCCAAAAAACCATCTGCTAAAAAGAAACCATCTATAAAAGAAAGACCAAGTAAAACAGCTTAGGTTATAAAAACTGAATAAGACTATATATTAATATAAAAAAGCGATAATGTACGATTTTTTTTCGAATATTATCGCTTTTTTGATAAAGATGTGCTATAATTACATCGAATATAATCGCAAACAAAAAGTCAATAGTGGACAACTACATTAGTGTTGTAAGGGTTTTATAAGGAAGAGTGTTTGACCTAGGATAAATCGAATGGCCCGACAGGGAACAGGTGAAATCGACTAAACACTTGTAATTAAGTTTGCACAGCATATATGAGATAATCAATGCTATTTCTAAGGGCTGAGAGTGGTGACTAGATACCACAACAATCAAAAGCTAGGGGTGGATATTCTTTGAGGAGTATATCTCACATTAGCAGATTCGGGGGAATATGAATCTACACTTAAATGAAAAGCTAGAGATATATATTAACTTGCATTGATCCAACGTTTCATGGTCGTAACATGAGGACTCAAAAACATTGGAGTATAGTTATCTTACACTTGTCTGTAGGGTAACTATGTCCATTATGGATCTAAAAACAGTCAGTTTCCAAAAATCGGAAGAAATTCAAGGGTATTCACTACAAATTCTAAATATCAACAAATAGGAGGCATACATGATAGATAATATCGATAAAACAGTATATGATACCGTTCAAAAGGGATTAAAAGAAATAGACAACGAAGTGGATAAGAATAAAAGCATCGAAGAACAGGCAGAGATAGTGGCAAAAGATATGATGCTGCATAACTTTAATAGCAAGGTAGACGTTGATGGAATATTATATATATTTACTTTAAGTACAGGTAAAAAAGGTAAATTACCTACATATGTATTAACTGTTACAGATGTTAATAAAGCATATGGAGTACAAAAAGAGAATCTAAATCTATTAGAAGCTATAAATAAGATGGGAAAACTAGATGAAGGCAGTCCTATTAATCTAGCACCTAAAGTATATAAACCTATGGTTTTAGAATTAGAAATAGATGATTCATTAGAAGAAGAACAAATGATAAATCTATTATGTAAGACAGCAATAGCTAAGTTATTAGGCGAATTTATAATAGAAGAATTGCCAGAAGAATAGTTTAATAGGAGGAATATAATGATTAAAAAGAAAAAGAAACCAATACAAAAAGTAAAATCAACAACTAAGACACAAAAAATAGAAACACTGGAAGAAGTCGAACAAGTCAGATTAAGACCAGGTAACTTTTTCTCTAGTATAGATTACACTATATATGAACTAGCAGATAATAGTACTGATGAACATCTTGAAGGCTTTGGTGATGTAATCAATATAGAATTAAAACCTGATGGAGAAACAACAGTTGAGGACCATGGTAGAGGATTACCAGTTACACCATCTGAAAAATATCCAGACAAGAGTGAAGCAGAAGTTGCTTTCTCTAGTATAAGAAGTGGTGGTAAATTTGGTACAGATGGAGCTAAATCTTCTGGGCTTAATGGTATAGGTTCTGCTGGTATAAACTTTTTATCAGAATATTTTGATGTCACAATAAAACGTGACGGTAAAAAATATCATATGCGTTTTGAAAAAGGTCAATGCGTAGAAAAGCTTACAGAAGTAGGCAAAGTAGATAAAAATGATACTGGTACTACTATAATAGCTAAACCAGACCAATCAATATGGAAAAATTTAGATGATTTTGATATACCAGCTATTAAAAGAAGATTAAAACAAAAATGTTATCTTAATACTGGATTAACTATTAACTTTAAAGCAGAATATGGTGATTATAATCTTGATGAATCATACCACTTTGAAGAAGGTATTAATCAGTATGTTAAAGATATTCTAGGTGATGAAGAACCTATAACTGAAATATATAATTTAAATAAATCTGTACCTATTGATGAAGATGGAAACACAATAGATATGGATATAGCATTCTGCTTTACAGAAGGAGAAGGTGGAGATAATATTATAGGATTTACTAATAATGTATCTAATACCGATAGAAGATCATCTCAAATAGATGGCTTTAAAGCAGGCTTAGCATCATCTATTAAAAATGCTATAGAAGATTCAGATCTTAATAAACAAAAGTTTAATATAACTAACGAAGACACTAGAGAAGGTATAGTATCTATTGTATCTATTAAGTTATACAATCCTTTTTATGATGCACAAAATAAAGATAGAATAATCATGCCTATAGCAAGATCTACAGTGTCTAATGCAATAGAAGAATATTTAGACGATATGTTCGATAAAAATCCAACACAAAAAGATATTATATTAAGAAGAGTTATAGAAGCAGCTAGAATAAGAGAGACTGCAAGAAAATCTAAAGAAACAGCTAAAAAAGTTAAATCTGTTGGAGCTGGTAAAGTAGAAGGTTTAACTAAATGTACTTCTAAAGACCCTACCAAAAGTGAAGTATTCTTAGTAGAAGGAGATTCAGCAGGTGGTTCTGCTAAACAAGCAAGAGATCATGAAACTATGGCAATATTACCTGTATTTGGTAAAATAAACAATACTTATAATATTGATATAGACAAACTACTAAAATCTCCTAAGATAATGGAAGCAGTCAAAGCATTTGGTTGTGGTATAGATGAAGAATTTGATATCGAAAAATTAAGATATCATAAAATAATACTTCTAACCGATGCCGATGTTGATGGTTTGCATATAAGATGCTTATGGATGACATTCTTCTTTAAACATATGAGAAAAATAATAGAAGAAGGTTATTTATACATAGCCTTACCACCATTATTTGTTATAACTAAAAATCCTAGAACAAAGAAAGAACAAAAGCTATTTGCATATTCACCAGAAGAAAAAGATGAAATAATATCTAAACTTACTTGTAAATATGAAGTATCTAGAGAAAAAGGTCTAGGAGAAATGGATTGGCAAGACTTAAGAGATAGTACTATGAGTAAAGATAGTAGAAAACTAAAAAGAGTTACTATCGAAGATGTTGAAGCATGTATGGAAATATTAAATGTTTGCATGAATGATAGAGAAACAACAGCTAGAAAAAGCTTTATATTAAATAGAGGATTATAAAAACAGGGAGGAATATTATGGCAGAAGAAATTATAAATGTTGAATTAAGTGATGAGCTTTCTTCCAATTACTTAGATTATGCAGATGAAACAATACAAGAAAGAGCAATAGCAGATATAAGAGATGGACTTAAGCCAGTCCATCTTCGTATCTTATATGATATGTATTCATTAGGAGTTGATCCTAATAGTAAATTTGTAAAATGTGCAAGAATAGTTGGAGATGTAATTGGTAAGCTTCACCCACATGGCGATACTAGTGCTTATAAAGCATTAGTAGGGTTAGCACAACCATGGAATATGAGATATCCATTAATTACTTTTAAAGGTAATGTTGGTTCTATAGATAATGACCCACCAGCAGCCATGAGATATACTGAATGTAAATTATCTAAAATAGGTTATGAAATGGCTCAAGGTTTAGATAGAAATGCAGTAGACTTTGTACCTAACTTTGATGATACATGGAAAGAACCAATAGTAATGCCTACATTAATACCAAATTACTTAGCTAATGGTACTGAAGGCATAGCTTGTGGTTTTGCGCCTAAAATACCAACTCATAATTTAGGAGAAATATATGATGCTTGTATGTTTGTATTAAAAGACATAATATCAGGCAAATTAAACGAAATATCAGATGATGAACTAGAAGATTATCTAGTTAAAGGTATTATGAAATACATGAAAGGACCTGACTTTCCAGGTGGAGGTCTTATAATAGACAACAAAGAATGGCCTCAAATAATAAGAACTGGTAAAGGTAGAATAATTACATCTGCTAAATACGAAATAACAGAGACTAAACGTAAAGACAAACAAATGGTAATAACAGAACTACCTTATCAAGTTAATAAAAAAGCATTAGTTGAAAAGATAGAAGACTTAGTAGATAATGGCTCTATTGAAGGTATCAAAGACATAATAGATGCTTCTTCTGGGACTAATGGTTTAAAAATATTAATAACATTTAAAAAGAACGCTAATTATGAAATAATAATAAATAATTTATTAGCGAAGACAGATCTAAAGAAAAACATATCTTATAATATGTATGGTCTTAAAAATAAAGAATTAGTAGATTCAAATATATTAGTAGCAATAGATGAATTCCTAGAACATTCAGCTACTGTTGTACAAAGAGAATGCCAATATGATCACGACAAAAAAGCAGAAAGACTAATTAGAGTTCAAGCTATGCTTAAAATATTAGAATCTGATGAAACTTTAGATGATGCAATTAAAATAATAAGATATGATAAAGACAAAAAAATAGAAAATTTAATGAAAAGATTTGATCTAACTACAGATCAAGCAGACTATGTTATGTCTAGACAATTAAGTGCAATATCAATAGAACAATTCGAAAAATATCAAACAGAAGAAGATGAACTAGAAACAGCTATAGAACAACTACGTATAATAATAGAAAATGAAGATAATGCTCTTTACAGAGAAGTTTTAAATCGTTTTAAAGAACTTAAAAAGAAATATGCAGATGAAAGAAGAACAACTATTGAGCTTAAAGATGAAACTACTGTAGAAGATCTTATAGAAGATGAAGATTTAATAATCACTATAACAAGTGAAGGTAATATTAAATCTGTTTCTGCATCTGAATATACTAAACAAAGAAAGAATGGCAAAGGTTCTAAAGGTGTTGCAATGAAAGATAATGAAATAATAACACAATTATTTACATTATCTTCTAAAGATGATTTATTATTCGTAACTAATAGTGGTAGAATACATCATCTAAAAGCATATAAAATACCTAAAGTAGCAAAATCTGCTAAAGGTAAAAACATAGTTAATTATCTTTCTCTTGAAGAAGATGAAGTCGTAGTAAAAACTTTAGCAACAAGAATTGAACCAGGTACTGATCAATATATAATGTTCGTAACAGATAAAGGACAAATCAAAAGATTGTCTCTAGACTTATTATCTAAGAAGAGAAATATAACTAAAGCTATTACATTAAAAGAAGGACATGAAATAAAAGATGTAGTATTAGCAGGAGAAGACGATGAAATTATAGTAGCTACTGCAAAAGGTAACTGCATAAGAGTAAATGCTTCTGCTGTTAAACCACAAGGTAAAACTGCTCAAGGTGTAATAGGAATCAGAATGAAAACTGATGATGATTGCGTAGCAGGATTAACTAAAGTGGAAGAAGATCAAGATGTCTTAACTATAACTTCATTAGCATTAGCTAAGAAAACAGATGAATCTGAATATCCATGTGCTAAAAACAAAGGTGGTAAAGGTATTAAATGCCATAAACTATCTGAAAAGACAGGACCACTTGTAGGCATTCTTGCAATGAATGATGAAGATTTATTATTATGCACTCAAAACGGTAAAATAATAAGAATATCATCTGAAGATGTAAGAGAAACAAAAAGGGATACTACAGGTTGTAGATTACAAAATCTAGATAAAGGAGATTGTATAAAATCTATTTCTTTAGCTCCTAAAGCTATTGAAGAAGAACAAGAATAAGGAGTGACAAAATGAGTGGTTATACAAGTAAACAGGAGGCCATTCGTCAATCATTTGCAAATTATTTGGGGGCACTAATAAGTGCCTCCGCATTTGAAGGCGAATTACAAAAAGAAAATGTCATCGCATTGCTATGTGAAGAATTATGTAAATATACATGCGATAATACAGACAACAAAGTTGATATCAGTTGCGCAAATCCTATTTTTCAAGCTACTTTGTATTTGCTTAAACGATACAAACAAGACATGATAAATGATGCAAAAGAGATTGAGTTAAATATCGAAGATTCACAACCTATCATTGAAATAAATGAGATAATAAATATGTTAGATCAATATATATTAAACATATCAACAAAAGGAAAGGATGATGAATAATGGCAAAAAAGAAACAAGTAACTATAGATAATGAAAAAACCGCTCAAAAAATACAAGCAGAAAAGTTGAAAAACTTAAATGCTATAGCTGATGCAATAAATAAGAAAGCTGGTAAAGTAGTAATAGGTAAAGCTTCTGACAAAGAAATGATAAATAAATTAACAGTCGAAGTTATACCTACAGCTTCTATGAGAGTTAATAAAGCAATAGGTGGAGGATGGCCTAAAGGACATTTCTCAATATTAACTGGTGGACCAGATAGTGGTAAAACTTTCTTACTATTAGAAACTATAGCTAAAAATATGGAAGAAGATCCAAATTTTACTGCATGCTGGATTGAATCAGAAGGGTCTTTAAATAATGAACCATTAGACATGTTTGGTATAGATAGAGATAGATTCTACTTCTATCCAGTTGGTTCAGAAGGTGGAGAAACTGCAATGGATTATGCTATCACATTCGCTAAACAAGGTGTAGATATGATAGTAATAAACTCATTAAAATGTTTAACTCCTTCAAAAGAATTTAAAGACAAAATGGAAGATCAAAACGTAGCATTACAAGCAAGATTAAATGCTAAATTTATGAGAATAGTTATACCTACTATATATGAATCAAATACTGCTTTAGTTGTTGTTCAACATAAATCTACAGACATAGGTTCATATATGGGTGGAAAAACTATAACTGGTGGAGAACAAATAAAATATAATTCTTATTTAACAGTAGATAATACAAGAGTTAATATTAATAGTAGTAATCCACTATACTCTATGAAAGATAGATATATGCAATTTAGAAGTAAAGTATTAAAGAATCATATGCGTACTACAATAAACCCATTTGTACAATGTGAATACACAGTTAAAATAGGTAAAGGTACAGATATTATAGGTGAAATAGTTGATGCAGCTATTGAACAAGATATATTATCTAAAAAAGGCGCATGGATAAGAGAATACGAAGAATCTGGTGAAGAAAGAATATTACCAGATGAAACTAAATGCGCATGGAATGGTATGGCTAAATTATTAGATTTTCTAAATAATAATCCAGACTATGTATCATATCTAAAAGATAGAGTAGAAGGAAATATAGAAACTGAATCATTATCTGTTGAAGAAATAGATATACTTCAACAACAAGACAATGCAGAAGAACAATTGGTTGAACAATTGAACGAAACATTGGATGAAGCAATGGAAGAAGAAACTGAGAAATAAATTAAGGCAGTGAAAGCTGCCTTTTATACGTTTTTACGTTTTCTACATTTGCTATTGTATTTCCTAGCTAAAGACTTAATATTAAAATCTCTAGGTAGATTATTAAATGTAACTTTTAACGGTTCGTCAAGTATATTCATAAGTACTTGATTGACCGTTAAATTTTTATTATAAGCTATTGCTTTTAATAAGTCTAAATCTTCTTCATTAAAATATATACTCATTGGAACCTTCTTTTTAGAAGACATGCGTTCTTCTAAATTCATTAAGTCAAATGGAGAATTAATAGCTCTATTTACTCTTGTTTTATAGTCATTATTAGGTAAATCCAATTTTTCATTATATCTTTCATCGAAAAATTTATCTAATCCCATTATAAAACATCCCTTTCTTTTAATTCTTTTATAACAGATTTAAGTTCTTCTCTAACTTTATGAGGCTTACGTATCTTTCTACAGTAATCATCAATATCCATTTTATTAAGAATAGCGTTCTTAATAACTGTAGTGTCACTTATTTTATGTCTTAATAAATCTTTACGAATATCGTCAAACTCTTTAAGTTTTTCGTTAAAGTATTTACCTGTACTTAAATTCCTAGAAGTATATGAATTAATCAGTACTGCTCTATGAGCTTCGTTATCCATTTCCATATCTTCAAGGTCTTGATTAAATTTTTTATAAAATAATTCACAACCTCTTATTGACGCAATATCTTGATAAGCAACTGGTGTTATAATTGAATCACTAATTAGCATAAAATTACGTGCAACTAAATCATAAGAAGGCGATAAATCAATAAATATATAATCATATGGTTTAAGATATTCTACATTATTTCTGAACCATCTCCATACTGATTTTTCTCTATTAGTCTTAGTAGTTAAATATTCACTAAGAACAGATAGTGATAAATCTGATGGTATTAAATCTATATTTTTATATTTATTGTTTGGTGACTTAATTATAAGATTTTCTGCAGATATATTATCAGCTAATCCATCAAACATAGTTTTATTATTATGACTTACTTTATACATAAACTGTGTTAAATTAGCTTGGGTATCTGCATCTATTATAAGTACTTTATTATTTTCTTTACTTAATGCAATTGATGTTAGTATAGTCAATGTAGTTTTTCCTACTCCACCTTTTACATTAAAAAAACTAACTATTTTCATAAACATACTCCTTTGTTAAACCAATTATATTATAATTATATAACAAATGGTTATATAAATCCATTAACAAATTATACCAAAAAGAAAGGAGAAATAAATGGATTGTAAATTTGATAAATATGATTGTAAAAACTGTGGTGACGATGATTATTGTTTATTATGCTTTAATGCAGATAAATATACTCCAACCAAGAAAAAACAATATGGTATAAAGAAAAATACTAATAAAACATCTGGAAGAATGGGAAGTCAAGCAGAAATGATTAATCATAAAAGACTTGAACAAACATTAGATACCAAAGCTAATATGACTCCTAATAGTGGAGCAGGTAGAATCAAAGGTGATGAACAGATAAAAGGTTTAGTAAACTGGATGTTTGAATCAAAGACTCAAGAAATAGAAAGGGCCCGTGGTCATAAACAATTCACAGTTAAACGTGAATGGCTCGATAAATTGGCAAAAGAAGCTCCTGCTGAAAACATGGACTTCTGGTCATTAGTATTTTCTTTTAAAGATAATGATGAGCAGCTATATGCTGTAATGGATCAACAGCTATTATTAGATTGTATAGCAACAATGGTTGAAGATAGAAAAATAGCTAAATCTGCACAGTCTAAGATAGATATTGCTAATAAACATAGAGAATTAGTCGAGGCTGAAAATGTTAAATTACATGCTGAAATAGAATATTTAAAAGCATTATTAAAAAACAAGGAGGAATAGTTATGAGCTACTATATATTAGATAAATGTGGAAACTTCATAGCAGAATACAGAACATTTAAAGAAATAGAAAAAGCATATAACACACCATATGTTTCTTTTTGTGAATGTTCAAATTATATATCAGCTATTGTAAATAACAAAAGCTCTACATGTAAAAAAAGATTATCAGCAAGCAATGTTGTATGCGTCACAAAAGATGATTATATAAATCATTTAAAAGAAATAATATGGTTGCTAACTAGAGAAGATGTTTTGGTTATTAATAAAGAAGGCAGAGTATTAGGAGCATACAAAACTAACACAGAGGCTTTAAATTCACTTTCTATGAAAGGTATTAATGCAAATAAGAGTGTCGTTAATTTTTATATGAATATATCTAATAAAGATTTCTATGGATATAGATTTGCAACAAGAGAACATTATGTAGAAATGATCAAAAAAGACCCTTTATATTATTCAAAAGAATATGAACGCCCAAATAAGCTTAAATCACCTGTAGATATGTACAGTTTTAAAACAGGTGAATTTATTAAAAGTTTTGCAAGTCAAACAGATGCAGCAAAATATATGGGATGTTCGAGACAACTTATAAGCCAAGCTATAAAAAATGGTAGTCCTATATTGAAAACAGACTATTGCTTTGTATTAGCAGAAAAAGAGGAGGGCGAAAATAATGGATAAAGATAAACCTTCATTATGCCCATACTGTGGTAAAAAGTTAAATCATGTAATAATGGAAATAGATAGAGAAAGAAAAGTAAGTGCATTATACAAAATGAATTATAAAAATACGGCATCTAAAATATTAAAAACTTATGAAGAAGCTGATAAAGATGATTTCAATACCTATTGTGCATATTGTGGTGAAAAAATATTTAATGACCCTGAAACCATAAGCGAAATTGATGAAAATCTAAAAATTCTACGCTGTATAAAAAATAGATCAGACGGAGAAAAGATTGAATATGATTTAAATGATTTAACAATATGTCATAATTGTGGACATAAATTAGATGAAGTAATTATTACAGAAAGTACAGACAAAGAGTATAAAATTAACCATTCTAAGTTTACTGCTGAACAAGTAAGTTTTGAAGAACAAGATTATAGCCCAATTGTAATATGTGAACATTGTAAAGAGCAAGTTGATGATGCACAACAAAATTATATCTTAAGCATAATAGAAGGAGTAATATAAATATACGAGACATTTAAAAGGAGTGATTATAGTTATGGACGTAATTAAAAGAGACGGAAACGTTGTAGAATTTGACATTAAGAAGATTGAAAGAGCTATAATGTCAGCGATGGAAACAGATGAACAGGATGAGTATAAATTCAGATTATTAATTGAATCTATACAAACAGAAATTGACGAATATTATTCTGACTACATATCAATAGAAAATATACAAGATATAGTAGAAAACTGTTTAATGAAAGAAGGATTCACAAAAACTGCTAAGAAATATATTCTTTATAGAGAAGAAAGAAGAAGAGTAAGAGATAAAAAAGCAGAATCTTATTCAAACATGGAAGAAAAAATAAAATCTATATTAGATGCAGATGATATAGAAAACTCTAATACCAATGTAGATGAATATTCTACTTCTGGGAAAAACAAAAGAGTTCTTGACTATGTAAATAAAAATTATGCTTTAGATAATTTAATACCTAAGCATATATCTGAATTACATAGAAAAGGTGTATTATATCAACATGACCTAGACAATTATAATGTCGGTAATCACAATTGTATTACAGTAGATTTTGAAGACTTATTTGAAAATAATCAAGGATTTAAAACAAGAAATACAGATGTAAGAAAACCTAATAGTATTATGACATTCTTCCAATTAGTTGCTGTTGTATTTCAATTAGAATCACAATGTCAATTTGGAGGAATATCAAGTGCCAAAATAGACACAGAAGCAGCACCTTATGTAAGAATAACATTTGAAAAGAAATTTAAAAATGCATTAATGGATTGTAGAGACTACTCTAAAGAAGAAGCTGAAAGAATTATATATGATCTTAAAAAAGAAGATGAAAGTATAATACATTTAGGAAACAAAAAGTTACAAGGATTATATCCTACAGAATATAAAGTAGCCAAAAGACATACTGTAGAAGAAACTGAACAAGCATGTGAATCATTATATCATAATTTAGGTACATTAGAATCTAGAGCTGGTTCACAACTACCATTTACAAGTATAAACTATGGATTAGATACTACTGAAGAAGGTAGATTAGTTACTCGTTCTTTATTAAAAGCTAGCATCAATGGAGTTGGCAAATATCATAGAACTCCAATATTCCCTATTGCCATATTCCAACATAAAAAAGGAGTTAACGCTAATCCAGGAGACCCTAATTATGATTTAAAACAATTAGCAATTAAATCATTATCTAAAAGAATATATCCTAATTTTGTTAATTGTGACGCACCGCATCTAACTAATGATTTCAGCAAACCTGTAGAAAGATTTGGTACTATGGGATGCAGAACTATGTTAGGATATGATATTAATGGATTAGGTGATACTCAAGGAGGTAGAGGAAATATATGTCCTGCTACTTTGAATCTAGCTTATTTAGGAATTAAACATGGTATTTGTCTAGGAGAAAGAGAAAAACCAGACATAGATGGATTCTGGAAAGAACTAGATGAAATGTTAAAAGTAGAAGAAGAATCTTTACTATTTAGATTTGAATATATAGCATCTAAAAAAGCAAGAAGTAATCCATTCTTATATGAAAATGGAGTAATGAAAAATACACTAGGCAGAAAATTAAAACCAGACGAAGAAGTAAGAGAATGTGTAAAACATGGAACTCTTGCTATGGGTTATCTAGGATTAGCCGACTGTATGATAGCTTTATTTGGTAAACATCATGGTGAAAATGACGATGTTTATAAGTTTGCATATAGTGTTATAGAACATATACATGCTTATGCAGTAGATGCTACAAAAAGAAATCATCTTAATTTCAGTTGTTATGCTACTCCAGCTGAAGGTAGCTGTAGCACATTAAGAGACAAACTATATGAACAATTTGGTGAAATAAAAGGAATAACAGACAAAGAATATTTAACTAATTCACATCATATACCAGTAGATTACAATATATCTATACAAAGAAAAATAGATTTAGAAGCACCTTTTGCTAAATTAGCTACTGGTGGATTTATAATGTACGTAGAATTAGAATCATCTGTTACTCATAACGCACAAGTTGTAGAAGATATAATAAACTATGCTATGAATAGTGGAGCTTCTTATTTTGCGTTAAATTTCCCAATTTCACATTGTTTAAATTGTCATTATGATGGAGATATGAATGATGAATGCCCAGAATGTCATTCAGACAATATAGAAATATTAGGAAGAGTTACAGGTTATTTAAGCTCAGATTATAGAAACTTTAATAAAGGTAAACAACAAGAGTTTAAAAAGAGAGTTAAACATACTCTTAGCAAGGAGAAATAATGAAAATATCAGGAATAGAGTATGAGTCTATTGTTGACGGTCCAGGTCTAAGAAATACTATATTTGTTTCAGGTTGTGAACACCATTGTGAAGGTTGTCATAACCCTGAAACATGGGACGCTAATCATGGTAAAGAGTTTACAAAAGATTTGCAAAATAAATTTATCAATGCTTGTAAAGGTAATTTTTTATTAAAAGGTATTACAATAAGTGGTGGTGATCCTTTATATATTTATAAACAAGAAATACTAAACTTCTTAGAAACTTTCAAAAAAGAATTGCCTCAATTATCAGTTTGGTTATATACTGGATACGTAATGACAGTAGATTCATTAAAAGAATTAGAAAATAAAGTAGATGTAGTAGTCGATGGCGAATTTGAATTAGAACATAGAGATATAACGCTTAATTATAGAGGCTCACCTAATCAAAGAATAATAAATGTAAAAGAAAGTATCAAGAATAATGAAATTATAGAAGAGCAGTATTAACTGCTCTTTATTTTTAAAAAAGGTGGTATATTATGACATGAGTAAAATAGAAAAAACAGATATGAAAAAATTAGATGTAACCAACGCATATGAAGTAGATTGTTCTAAATGTGATAGAAGTTTTATCATAGATTGTGGTGAAGAAAAAGAACCTAGATGGTGTCCATATTGTGGCCATGAACTTAGCGATAATATTGAAATTAAACTTCCAAACGATAACGGATGGGGTAGAATACTTACAACAGCACCATACGTAACACTTGATGGAACTACTGTACCAGTAGATTCTGTAACGCTTGAAACAAGAAGAGAGCCTATATCATGGCACAATGGTAGTAGTGACAATCCCAATAGAGTCAGATCTTATTATAATCCAGAATTTTCAATAGATATCGAAACAACAGGAGATTGGAGACCTTAATATGGGATTAATATTTAGAAAAAGTATCAAATTAGGACCATTTAAATTAAATATATCTAAACATGGAATTGGTTACTCAATAGGCAGCAAACGCATAAGACATACTAGAACATCAACAGGTAAAACATACAATACGCTAAAAATATTTAAAGGATTATCATATAGGACCAAACAGAAATAGGAGGCGACAACATGATATTTTGCATAATTGGAAAAACGGGGGTAGGCAAAACGACATTAGCAAAAAGCATAAGCAGAAATCTGCATATCCCGATTATAGTATCTTACACAAGTAGACCTAAAAGAAAAAAAGAAAAAGACGAAGAAGATTATTTTTTTGTAGATCATGCATATTTTGATGAACATAAAAATGAGTTTATAGACCTAAGAGAATATACAGTAAATAATGGAGAGATATGGGAATATGGAATTAATAGAAAACAAATAAACAAGAAAAAAGATTATATAGCAGTGGTAGATACAGAGGGATATAAAAATCTTTCTAAACATTTTAAAACTAAAGCATTGATAATCGATTCTTATGACGATATTATAATAGATCGTCTTTCTAGCAGAGGTGATGACCCTGGAGAAATACAAAGAAGATTAGAAGATGACAAAGCAAAAATAGATGACTTTATGACAAGTACATCAATAGATCAAAGAACTATTATATATAATAATGACAATTTAATTTCAGCTGAAATTGATTGTGCTCAAAGTATATTAATGACATTATGCGATGATTCTTATAGAAAAAGTAAAAGAAATTCTATATTTACTACTATATGCATGATAGCGTCATTGGTATGTTTTATATTTGATTTACTATTGTAAACAAAAGGAGGGTATGCTATGAATTTTTCCGAAGAAGATATAAATAAAATATTGGATAAACTAGATGAGTATTTTGAGGAAGAAGAAAAAAGACACAAGCTATGGGAAGAAAAATATGCATGGAATATAAATGACATAAAATTTAAAAATAAATTAGATGAAATGATATCTAAAATGTGGAATGCATCTGTAGGTAAAGCATATTCTGTAGGTAGTGATGAAGATAATGAAGATTTTAATTATCTAGAATCATTAGATTGTTATTTACTAGATGAACAATTAACAGGAGAATGCACAGATTTTTATCAAGACGAAGATAATACCTTCGCTATATCAACTACACCTTTTAGATATAATGATAAAGTGTATATTCTAGAACATAGTTGTGGTCAAGGCACTTGCTATGCAATATTTACCCCAAAAGAACAAATACCAGAACATCAAATTGTAGAGGTGAAATTTAATTGCTAGAAACAATATATGAAAATTTTATGACATTAAAAGCATGTACAACAAAGAATGGTAAAGAAGAAGCATTAGAAAATTTATCTGACGATAATGATAGCGTGTTTGTTTTAAACTATTTATTAGATAAACAAATCAAAAGTGGAATATCAACAGCAAAGATAAAAAAGAAAATAGACTTAGAACCAACTGAATGTTTTGATAATATCAAAGACTTGTTAGAATATTTAATTACTCATAATACTGGTAGAGATATTGATATAATAAATGCTCAAACATTTATAAATGAATTAGAAGATGAAACATATAAACCATTTGTTACTCAAATTGTAACGAAAACTTTTAAATGTGGAGTAACTGCAAAAGTCGCATCTAAAATTATCCCAAGTATATCAAGACCATGGGAAATGAGAAAAGGGCATGCAGTTACTGACATAAATAAACAATTAAGTGGAAAAGATCTTATTATAACACTTAAAGTAGATGGATTTAGATATCCAGTTATAAAATTTGATAATGAGAACATAGATATATATTCATCTACTGGATATATAGATAATTCATTAGTAGAAATAATAGAAGAATTTAAAAACCCAGATATTCCTACAGGAGTATATGACTGCGAATGTGTAGCAATAGGAGATTTTAAAACTTCTACAGAAAGATTCCAAGCTACATCAAAAATATTATCTACCAAAAAAGAAGAAAAAACAGGTGTAGAAATGAAATGTTTCGATTATATAAAAGATATAGATACGTTTCTTAATTACGAAGTTTATAATGTGCCATGTGTAAAAAGAAAGCTACAAGCTCAAGGTATATTATTAAATGACGATAATTCTAGGAAATATAAATTTATAGATTATTTAATTCCTACTTATATAAGTAGTAGAAATAATAATATGATGGAAATATTAGAAACTACATTTGCTAAAGTAATTGAACAAGGCGAAGAAGGATTAGTAATAGATATATCTAATGCGCCTTACGAAAGAAAGAAAGGCAATTCTATGTACAAAATGAAACCAGAATTATCTGGTGACTTTAAAGTTATAGATTTAGTGCCTGGAAAAGAAACAAGTAAATATAAAGATACTTTAGGAGCATTTGTCATAGAGTATAAAGATAATACAGTAAATGTTAGTGGAATACCTGATGATTTAAGAGACAAAATCTGGAACAATAAAGAGTTCTATTTAAATAAATTAATAGAAGTAGCTTATTCATATGAGTCAGAAGATGAAGATGGTAAACCATCATTAAGATTTCCTAGATTCAAAAGATTAAGACATGATAAAGATCCAGATGATATTAGTTATGACTAAGAGGAATTAATATGGAAAAAAGTATAGAAATATATAATAAACAATGTAAAAAAAATAATTTAAAAAAAATAAAAATAGTATATATTGATTATCAAGGACAAGCTGAAATTTATATTGATAGTACATCTCCTTGTTTTAATTGCGATAGAACAAATAAATGTCGTTTATATAATGAAATTTATAAATGTAAAACAGAACAAGACTTAGAATTATTAAATAAAGAAAAAACAAGTATAAAGAATATTATAAAAGACGTACTATCTCCAATAACAACTATTTGTAGCAGTATCATAAAATTCTTTATATAAAAAAACAAAGCTCAGATAATACTGGGCTTTTTAGATAGGAGGAATATATATGTACAAACAATGTGAATTTGAAGGTAGATGTAATAATGAAGATGTAGATTGTGAATATTGTCAATATAACGCTTATGCGTGTACTCAAGATTTATTTGAGTGGAATGGTGAAGGTGAAGAACCAACACAAGAAGAATTAGATGATGCAATCAATTAAATATGATTAGAGAGCCAGTTAATTCTGGCTCTATTTAATTAGGAGGAATATATGGGATATAAAGATTTTATAAAAATAATGGGTGCATTTTTGACTATAATTTTAATATTCTATGTGTCTTTAGCTATGATATTAGTTCCTAAATCATTAAAAAATGGCTCGGATTATATTATTATAGAAGAACCAAGTTTGACAAAAGTTAAATGTATAAACTATGGAGAAGCTGTAGTTAAGAATCTAAATAAGGATAGACAAAATATAAAAATATATTTTTCATTATATGATAAAGATGACAACAAAATAGGAGTGAGTACTGATGAAATACAAAATTTGAAAGCCAATGAAACTTGGAAAATAAATAGCTTAATTTTAGAAAACGATGTTGATTCGATTCAAATAGAAAGAATTACAACACAATTCTAATTGGGAGGAATGATTATGAACAATAACACCATTAATTATAGGAAAGCATTAGAGAAGTGTGTAGAGATGATGAATATATATGGTAAAGACAATATATATTTAGAGCTAGACAAAGGAAAAGCTTATATAGTTTACTACACAATGACAGATTATCATATATTATATGAAATAGTTGCAGACAATACAAATTTATTATCAAAAATGACGATAGATTTTGATGAAAGCAACGTCAAATTTCTTATAAATGGATAAGAAAGGGGTTGATAAAATAACAATAGACTTTGATGAAAGTAATATTAAATTGCTAATAAATATAGTTAATTAACAATAATATATCAAAGAAAGGAGCTTAGTAATTTGTATACTTTTTTAATAATTATTAAAAAGGAGTGATTTAACAATGATAAATAATAACAATGAAAGGATGTTTATATATCACGTATTTATAAACCATGACCCTAAAAAGAAAGATAGTATAGGTTTTTGCAGTACAATACAAGAATTAATAAATCAATTAGACTATATAGAGTTTATGGGATTTAATACAGTGATGTCTAATCCATTATTCCCTTGTAAAAGTTATCATGGTTATGATATAACAGATTTTTATAACATTGATCCTAATATAGGATCAATGAAAGATTTTGAAGAATTATTATCTGAACTGGATAAACGTAATATGAAATTTATATTTGATATTACATTAGCTCATACAGCAGATATACACTCATGGTTCTTAGATTATGTTAACGGTAAAAACGATTATTATATGTTCAAAGATAAAATAGATAATGATATTTCTACTGATATGCATCCTACAATACATTTTTACAGACATGATTATAAAAGATATCTATTAGGAGCATTTGGAGGCCATATGCCATCACTAAATGTTCAATCTGAATCATTAAAAAAGGAAATAAAGAAAATACTTCAATTCTGGATTAGCAAAGGAAACAATTTAGGATTAAGATTAGATGCTATATATTACAATAAAGTAACAGCATTAAATCATGATGGTATACCATATTGTGAATACATAAGAAAATGTGTAGATGAAATAAACCCTAATTGTATCCTTATAGGTGAAATATGGGACAACAAAGAAATGCTAAATAAACCTGTTAAATATTCAGAAGTATTAGGAAATGTATTCGACTTTTATAATAGCTTTGGAATAATTAATCAAGTCAATCAAGGTATTCCATATGAAAAAATAAAAATAGAGAATCCATATAAAAGAAGTACAATATTCTCCTGTAATCACGATACAACAAGATTATATACAATGCTTAATAACGATATAAACAAAGTAAAAACAGTATTAAAAGCAATGATATTAAAAACAAATAGTGATATAAGCATTTACTATGGTACTGAAGGAAATTGGTACGGTATGGTATGTAATGGTAATGATTTGCCTGTAAGAAGTAAAATGGATTATGAACACATGGGTAATTTAATATCTGGTAAATATAATAGTTTAATTTATTATATAAAGGATTTAATAGCACAAGCGAAGAATAATAATATTAATAAATAACTTATCTGTTAGCACCAAAGTATACAATTACTATTATATTATGAAAATAACAGGAAATGAAAATACAGTAATTAAATTGTATAAATTATGCGAAAAAAATGATGTAGCAAATTTAAAATTTAAACCAAGAACTTCATTAAATGAATTGTTCAAAAATAATAACATTGAAAAGTTAGAAGTAAGAATAGATAAATCATTATTAAATAATGACCTAGAATTCTTAGATGATAATGGAAAAATCTTATTTAAAACAGATTTTGAGATATTTGAAGAATCATTAGAAAAAATATTGTAATTAGGAGGAACGTTATGACACTAAAAGTAAAATTGATAGCACATACACCAAATCCAGAAGAAGTTGTGGCACAAGCTGCTAAATTATGTTATTCACACGTTGGTGTTGATGGAATAATGGAGAAATTAACTCCAGAAAAAATAGAAAAATTTGTAGACCATTTAGCTACAATAGGACATGAAAGTCCGTTAGAACATGTGAACTTTACCTTCGCAATAGAAGGTATATCAAGAGTAACAACTCATCAACTTGTAAGACATAGATTAGCATCATATTCACAACAATCTCAAAGATATGTAAAACTTGATCAATTTGAATATATAGTACCACCAGCAATAGCAAATAATACTGTAGCTAAAGAAATATTTATAGAAGCTATGGAAAAAGATCAAGAAGCTTACGATAAAATAGTTGCTACTTTGCTTTATAATAAATTAGCTGGTATAGAACATATATCCAAATTAGCGGAATGTACGAAAGAATTAAGAGATGAAAATCCAGATATACCTATCATATCAAATGAAATGATATTAGAAAGACTTTATGAAAAATTCCCTAAAATATATTCTGCATTAGAAAAAGAATGTATAGAAGACGCTAGATATGTGTTCCCAAATGCATGCGAAACTAAAATAGTATGTACAATGAATGCTAGAAGTTTATTACACTTCTTTAATGTAAGATGTTGTAATAGAGCTCAATGGGAAATACGTGCTATGGCAGATGAAATGCTTAAAGAATGTAAGAAAGTAGCACCTACATTATTTAAAAAAGCTGGACCAGATTGTACATTCGGTAAATGTGGTGAAGGTTCTATGAGTTGTGGTAATCCTAGAAAACCAGAAGACTTCGTAGGCAAAATGCATGAATGGTGTCCAGAATGTGACACAGAAAATGAATTTCCACTAGAATCTAAACCTCATAAATGTAAAAAATGTGGTAAAGAATTGAAACCATGTTCTATATGTTATGAAGACAACACAGAATGTAATAAATGCAAATTTGAAAAATAAATATAATAAACTAAAGATAATAATATTAGAGAGAGATAATTAATAAAGGAGTATATTAAAATGAAAAAAGAAGTTAAAGATTCAACAGCTAATATTATTACAATAGGAGGAGTAAGTTTAATGCTATTAATAGCAGGTTTACCTCTTATACCAAGTTTAACAATACTAGGCGGAACAGTTGCAGGTTGCGCTTATTTAACACACAATAAAAAATAGAAGGGACGATATTATGGAGTTATTAAGACTATTAGCAAATAGCGATAACCCATTAGAGTCTGCAAGAAAAATGTTAGCTCCTGCTTGTATGAACAAATTAAATGAACATATCATTAATTGTAATGATTGTAAAACATGTAAAAATAGTAAGAAAGTGTTAGCAAAGGGTAATCCCGATGCTAACATTCTTATTATAGCTGGAAATGCAACAGGTAGAGAAGATGTTAATGATTTCTTTCAGGAACTATTGGATTATTCAGAAATAGACAAAAACGATATTTTTATAATTCACTCTGTTTCTTGTATTTGTACAAGAAACAATAGAGGAAAAGAGGTAGAGAGGTTATCTTCTACTAATGAATCTACTAATTGTAAATATTTCTTAGATTATGTATTGCAATTTGTAAGACCTAGAATAATAGTGTCTATGGGAGCAACTGCATTAAATCAATATGTACCCGATTCTGCATTAAATAAGAATATTGGCAAAACTGTTAAATTTAATGGAATTCCTGCAATTATAACATATTCAGCAAATGACCTATTTTTACTAGCTGATATATTAGAAGAAGAAGACTTGCAGGAGCAAACAGATAGCGTAATTAGTGCATTAAACAAAGCACAAGAATATATTAATAATAAAAGAAAATAAGGAGAGATGAATTATGGGATTATTAAACGCAAAAAGCAATAATGGAATAAGTATGCCAGGTAAGAAAAAACCAAAAATGACTAAAAAGCCTCTAAAGGTAGAAAAACCAAAAATGGCTGAAAATGAAGAAATTCAAGAAAATATCGAAAATGAAAACATCGAAGAATCTGTTGAAATAGCCAAAAATCAAGATTTAAAAGAAAATGCTAAAATCGATGTCAATGCTGATCAAAAAATCGATTTATCGATGGGCGAAAATGACGAAGATGAAAAAATTTCCGAAAATGAAAATTCTGAAGAAAAATCTCCTACAGATAAAGACTCTGCAGAAACAGATGAAGATAATAAAGTAGAAGCTGAACCTAAAAAGAAATCTACAAGAAAAAGAAAAACAACTAAGAAAAAAGTAGAAGAAACAGTTAAAGAAATCAATACAGATGTTGAAACTATTACAGACGTTAATGAAGCTACAGAATATCTAGAAGATATAATAAACTTTACATCAGAAGAATGGGAAGAAGAAGAAAAAGATTTAAGAGATAAGTTAGTGTCATTAGCAGTAAGACCTGACTTAAATCCTGATGATGTAAAGAAATTAATAGGTGAATTATCTACAGCTTATACAGATATAAAAGGTAGATTAGTTGATGTAGAAAAGTCTGCTAACTCATTAGAAAAACAAATAAAAGATATTAAAACATTGAATAGTGTTGGTTCTAATGCTACTGAAAGAAATCTTAATGCTACTAAAGCAGTTATGTTCTTTAAAAAGAATCCAGAAGATGAAAAAGCAGTTGATTTAGAACAATATCTATTAATGTTAAAACATAAAGTTAATTTTTATAAATATTGTATAGATACTATGGGTTATAACAGACAATTATTAATCACATTTGCATCTGTATTTAAAATAGAAATAAACAATATGTAAAGGAGTTAATTAAATGCTAAAACCAATAAGTTTAGAAACTGACGTAAGATTAAAACTATCACAAAAGATAGACAAAAAACTATTAAAAGAAAGAAAATCTGCAGGACAAAAATTAACATATATCAGTGCAAATACTTGTATTGATATCTTAAATAATATATTCGGTCACAATTGGTCTATGAGAATCGTAGACCATTGGATGGAACCGGGTTATGATCAAGTTATAAAAGAACAACTTGATTTCAAAACTAAAATGAAGAGATGGCCTAATGGAATTAATCCTCCAGAAGATAAGATTCAAGTAGATGGAGCAGGCAATAGATATGTTACAGTACCACAACTACCTACTGCATGGTGTATAGTAGAAATAGAAGTCAATTTAGTTGATGAACAAGGCAGTATGCATAAAATAGTTAAACAAGGATTTGGTTCTCAAGCTATTATAGGTGGACAATCTACTCAAGCACAAAATGGATATAAAGGCGCTCAATCAGATGCTATTAAGAAAGCAGCAACTCTTCTAGGAGTAGCACTAGAATTATATAGAGATGATTCTGAAGCTAGAGCATTCGATGAAATTATAAATGAATTAGTTGATACTTGGGGTAAACCAGGTATGAAAGAACAATATAAAGATACATGGAGTGCTTACACAAAAGTAAGAGATGCATATGGTTGGAGCGATGAAGACGTTAGCTATTATGTAGAACTTATAACTGGTGGAGCTGTAAGTGATATAAACGACTTGCCTGTAGAACTTACAGAACAATTATTAGATGCAATAGAATCTGACAATGAAGAAGGAGACGAATAATATGGACATGTTTAATGAAAAAATGATATGTTGTACTAAATGTGGTAGTGCATATTTAAAAGAAGAAAATGTATTTGGTTTATCAGAGGAGAAAGACTCTTCTGGTAAGCTAGTATATAAAAAAGTACAACCAGTAAAAGAAATAAGATGTAGAGATTGTGGCCATCTTGTAATGGCACTAAATATAAATGCAAATAGTCATCTTGCATTTACACAAGACGACGTAGAATACTATACAAAATAGGAGTAGATTATTATGTGTAAATATTGTGAAGAAACAAGTTGTTTAAGCGAAATAGATTATGATCTTAAAGGACAAGGTCATGGAGATGTACAAAGTGCTATAGCTAGAACGAGAATGGATATAAGACCAGAGGATGATCTGTGGCAAATAGATACTGAAGTCGTAGTATTAGTGCAAGACGAAGAAAGCGAAAGACCTAGAATATATGGTGAATGGTCTGATGCATTAAATATTAACTATTGTCCTATGTGTGGCAAAAAATTAAGAGAGGAACAATAATTATGGAAGAGATGTTACCAGCAAATGAAGGAATAAGACTATTTGATATTAACTGGAAGTGTAAAACTGCTGGTCCATCTCCTGCTAATAATGAAAGAGTAGAAGTATTTTTGTTAGGATGTAAAAAGGCGGCCGAAGGACATGCTTGTCCCGGCTGCTTTAATTCTATTACATGGGACGCATCTAAAGCAGAGTTTAGTTGGAATCCTACAAAATTAGCTGATAAAATAGCTGATTATACTTCTAACCGTTACATTACAATAGGAGGAGGAGAACCAACTGATCAAATAGAAAATTTAATTCCTTTTTGTAAAAGATTAAAAGAAAGAGGGTTTCATATATTAATGTATACTTGGAAAGAATTAAACACTGATGAGGATGGTGGATATACTCTTAAACAAGATGTATTTGATTATGATTATTTTAAAGATACACATTGCCCTACCGAACTTATGTATTATGTAGATATAGTAATAGACGGCGAATTCAAACCAGAAGAAAAACTATATATTAGTGATACATATGATGGTTTATATGGTTCTGTAGGTAGTGGAAACCAGAGAGTATGGGACATTAAAAATAATCATAAAAAATATATGAGAGACCTAAAAGGAGTACAATTAGACAGCAATAATAAATTAACATATATATTAAAGGAGGAAGGATAAGATGGGAAAGATAATAGAATTTACTACACCTATACAAATACCAAATAGTAATGATACAGTTACAACTGTAAATTTAGACAGCATTAAAGATGGTCTGTTTTTCAAATCTGAATCAGTTTATTATGTAACTAAAGTGGGATTAAGAAATTGCAAATTTATAAGTGAAATAGTTTATGATAGTAATGCAGATACTTTAAAATGTAACAATATTTTAAAAGACACAGAATCTGATAAAAAATATAGAACTGTAAGTTTTACTCTAGAAAAAGAATGTATAGAATTTATATTCAGATCTATTATAGAAGAAGATGAATATATATTTGATATTGATTTAATAAGTAAATGTTTAAATAAATCAAAAGAATCAATTAAAAAAGATGTATTCGAAGATAATGGCTTATTAATATTTGATGGTGATACTATAGAAGGAATGTATGGTAAATCAGGTGATGGTGTGATATTCAATAGAATACTATTCGAAAATATCAATAAAATATTTCTTGCAGAAGTATTATTTAAAGATTCTAAATCAGAATCAGGAGATACTATAGAAATGTTTTTAGATAATAATATGGTGCTTTCTATGAATATAAGCTCATCTAATATAAACGGTACCAGTAAAACAAATATAGGATACGTATGTGTTCAAGGCTCAATATCAAATATAATACTTACAGACAATAATCAAATGGATGTGAAAAAATTTGATACAAGTCGCATACAATTACCAGAATTCTCAAAGAACACAACTGCAGAATCACTAGGAAAAGATTTATTTATAAAGAACAGTTATAATGATAAAATTTTATATAATTTTTATAAAACCAATAAATCGTTCTTTGCTCAAAGAATAAATATTTTAAATTATATGTTAAGTTAATAATAGGAGGGAAGAGATGAAAGAAGAACTAAAAGAATGCTTGTCTATAAACAAAGAGGCAATATGGGTTAAGACAGGACAAGAAAAAGAAACTATGCCTGCTATAATAAATGCCTTATTAGACGAAGATATAGAAGAAATATATACTTGGTCTGTTATAAAAGGAGTAGAAAAAATAAAAGTTAGTCCAGAATATGGATATAAAAAAGAACCATTAAGTGGTACTGCTGTATTAAATCCTAATCAGTTCTTAAACTTTTATAAAGAATTGCAAGACGATAAAGATGTAAGAAGCGCAGCTATTATATTTAGAGATTATGACGCTTGTTTAGAAACTAATCCTATGTACAAAAGAATGATTAAGGAAGTAGTTGAACAAAGCAATAAAAAATATATTCCTATAATATTTACTGCAGCATCTTATGATGTACCAGCAGACTTATTAGATACATTTACATTAATAGATTATACTGCTCCAACTAAAGAAGAAATAAAAGAATTATTAGATGCGTATGAAAAGAAAACATACAAAGAAATAAATAATAAAGAAGAAGTAATTTCATGGGTTCAAGGTTTTTATTATAGAGAGATAATAGAATTACTTGATATATCTTTTTATAGATATAATGAAGTTAACTTATCTTTATTAAAAGAAAAGAAAATAGAATTAATAAATAAGACTAATCTATTGAGTTATGAAACACCAACAGTAACAATGGAAGATATAGGTGGCAACAAACGTTTTAAACAATGGTTTGAAGAAACTAAATATTGCTTTTCTAAAGAAGCTAAAAAGTGTGGTGTAGATGCACCAAAAGGATATTTAGCTTTAGGAATAGCTGGTTGTTCAAAAACTTTAGGTGCAAAAGCTATAGCACATGACCTAGAAGTACCATTCTTGGCATTAGATATGTCTAAGTTATTATCTTGTAAAGTCGGTGAATCAGAACAAAGAGTAGCAAGAGCTATAGAATTAATAGAATCTTGCGCTCCATGTGTATTATTAATAGATGAAGTTGAAAAAGCTATTGGTGGTTATGCATCATCAAATGCTTCAGATTCAGGGGTTGTTGCTAGAATATTCGGTAAGATATTACAAATGTTAAATGATAATGACAGAGGTATATTCTGTGTCATGACTTCAAATAATGTACAAGACTTACCACCTGAATTAACTAGAGCAGGTAGATTAGATGCTATTTGGTATTTTACTCTACCTACTGAAGATGAAAGAAAAGACATATTAGATATCCATTTCAGAAAAAGAGGTTATGATTTAAGTAATAATCTTATAAATGAAGCGGCTAAACTAACTAAATCATATACTGGTGCTGAGTTAGAACAAGTTGCTAAAATGTCTATCAAAAAAGAATTTGTAGACAAAATGAAGAACAATAAAAAAGAAATGAACATAACAGAAAACATAATAGAAGAAGCAATTAAAGATGTAGTTCCTATATCTAAATCTTCTAAAGAAAAGATAAATGCATTAGAAACATGGGCACAAGGTAGAGCACTTTATGCCAATGCAAAATCTGATTCTGATGATAAATTTGATCGTCTAGAAGAAATAGATGTTTCTGAATTCGATGTTATGTAAGAAAGGAGTTTAATATGGCTATAACTATGGACGTTGGCGGTGATAACAAAGCCGTCAATGAGCAACAAAAGAATGATGGTCTAGACGATATAAGAGCTACAATTAAATTAGGACTTGAGAAAAGTCAAGAGAATGCAGAAAATATATCAAAAATATTGGATGGAATAGAGGTATTTAATCCAGTAGGAGTAGACCAAAATATAATACAATTACTAGAGTCAGTAAAGTTTTTATTTGACACTACTGTGCCAGCCATACTAAAAGGAGACTATGAAACATTAACAAAAAATAATAACACATCAGTGAGTGATGATAGTATGACTAGCATATATAAAGATATGAGAAAACAATTAGTAAAAAATTTAAGTAAAGAAAATAAATAATTAAAAATATAAGGAGGACATGAACATGTCAGTATGGAAAAAAGTTAAAAGTGATGCATTAGGAAGAAACGTAGATGAAAGTATATTAGATTCAGCTTTAGCAAGTATGGGATTAGGATTAGATAAAACAGTTAAATCTATCAGAAATGGATTTGGTAGTGATGTTTGTGACGCAGCTTTAATAAATAAAGATGGTAGAGTAACATCTGTAGGTATAGTTTATAATAAAGATAGAGGTATAGAATTAGTAGGTGATCCATGGGGTACTGGTTTAGGTAAAGATGGTGGACACCAAGGAATATTAGATTCTATAGCACAATCTTATCAAGTAGAACATATAAAAGCTAAAGCAGTAGAAAATATGTGGACTGTTGAGTCTATAAAAACTAATGCTGAAGGCGAAATAGAAGTAGAATTAAGTTCTATGTTCTAGAAGCTAAATAAATTTGATAAGGGTTTATATATTAGTTTATATAAGCCCTTATTTATTATAAGGAGAAATTTATGAGACCACAAAATTATAAAGATATAACTGATTATGAAGGTATAGATATATGTGGATTAAGAGGTCTATTTACTAACTATAGAATCGATCGTGATTTATTACCTTCTAATCTAAAAGCCTTGAGTATAAGAGAAGGCGAAAATGATTTTCTAGGTACACTAGAAGAAAAAGTATGGGCAAATCATATGGGAGATTTCTTAGTAAACCGTACAGATTGCCCAGAAAATATAGATTGGAACATAGAAAATCAATATACTTATTTAAGTAAGAGAGATACAGAAGCACTTAAATGTGCATTATTATATTAATAAAATGGAGGATATATAAAATGAAAAAAGTTAAAATGATAGTTGACAAACAAGGTAACGTTGTTACAGATTTAGTTGAAGGATTCTCAGGTATGAGTTGTGAACAAAAAGCTAAAGGTATGGAAATACTAATAGCAGGAGTAAACAGTTCAGAAACACGTCAAAAACCAGAATACTTTGAAGATAACGGTGATGAAATGATCGATATCTTTACTCAAAAATAAAATAGAGTAGGCCAGTCTTAATTGACTGGCTTATTTAATAAGGATAGGAGAAAAAACAAATGGATAAAGATAATACAATTGCAACAATAGAATGGGTAGACGAAGATTTAAAAGAGGCCCTAGAAAATAGAGGATTTGAACCAACAGGTGATAATATAGATATATTATTAACCAATGGATTAAAAAAAGCTTTATGTGATAGATCTATAGAATTCGGTTGGGACATTATCGACACAGTAATTGATAATTGTGAAGATGAATTAGAATAAATAAAAATTACAAGAGGGAGGCATACAATGAATAAAGAATATGAAGTGTTGGCAGGACTAAATGACCAACAAAAAGAAGCAGCTATGCATATAGATGGGCCAGCTTTAGTCACTGCGACTGCTGGAAGCGGTAAAACAACTGTTGTTGTTACAAGAGCACAACATATGATAAAAGACATGGGAATAGATCCCTCATTAATATTATTAACTACTTTTACTAATAAAGCCGCAAATGAAATGAAAGAAAGAATCGTAAGTGTAGTAGGTGAAAGAGGTAAAAAGATAACTGTAGGTACTTATCATAGTATATGTAACAGAATACTGAGACAATATTGCACATATATAGATTATGTAAGAACATTTAGTATATTAGATGCAGATGATTCAGATAAAATAATAAAAGAAATAGCAAAAGACTTTGGAGAAGATTTTGCAAGTCTTAAAACATATATAGGCAATTGTAAAATCAATTGTAAAACTCCAGCTATGGCTCAAGCAGAAGCACAAGAAAGAAATACTACAAGATTATCTAATTGTTATCAAGCTTATCAAGACAGACTAAAAAGAGACCAATGTATGGACTTTGATGATTTATTATTAAATACTGTATTGCTATTAGAATCTGAGCCAACTGTTAAAGAACAAGTAAATAGTAAATGGCAATATGTAAGTGCCGATGAAACTCAAGATAGTAGTGAATTAGATTCAAGATTAATGTATGCATTATCTGGACCCAATCACAATATATTTTTCGTAGGCGATGATGACCAATGTATATATAGTTTTAGAGGTTCTGATGTAACAATAATACTTAACTTAAAATCTAAATATCCTAATTTAAAATGGTATAATTTAGGCGTTAATTATAGAAGTACCTCTAATATTGTTGATGCTGGTCAAGAAATAATAAAACACAATAAAAACAAACTCAAAAAAGAAGTATCATGTGGTAAGAATATTCAAGGCGCACCAATAATAATAAGTGAAACTGGAAACCAAGAACAAGAAGCAAAAAGAGTAGTAACTTTTATAAAGACATTACACAATAGATCTTCTATGCCTGTGCCATATAAAGAAATGGCTATATTATATAGAATGTCTCATTTAAGTAGAATATTTGAAAAAGAATTAATGAAAGCTAAAATCAAATATAAATTAGTAGGTGGTACTCCTTTCTTCAGTAGAATGGAAGTTAAAGATATATTAGCATATGCAAGACTTACTGTTAATCAATTTGATACTCAATCTTTTAAAAGAACTATAGCGATACCTAAGAGAGGTATCGGAGATAAGTCTATAGAAAAAATAGAATCTTTTATGGTAGACAATGCTGAAACTGATATGTCTATAAGAAAAGCATTAGCTCATAAAGATTTACCATTGAAAGGCAAAGCTAAAAAAGGTATTGAAGAATATAATAAGCTATTAGAAGATTTTGATGATAAAAAAGTAGAATTATCACCAGAAGATTTCATTAAATATATTATACAAAAATTAGACTATCTAACATTTATGAAAGAATCAAAAGATTACAAAGACAACTATGAAGAAAGAGTCGAAAACTTAAATGAATTAATAGCAGTAGCTAAAGAATTTAATGATATAGAAGATTTACTTGTAGAAGCATCTATATTCCAAGAACAAGATAATGTTGGAGAAGATGAAGATGCTGTACAACTAATGACTATACATAAATCTAAAGGATTAGAATTTGATGCAGTCTTTATGACTAATACAGTAGAAGGTACATTACCTCATTATAAAAGCCTAGAAGACCCTGCACAATTAGAAGAAGAACGTAGAGTTATGTTTGTTGGTTGTACAAGAGCAAGAAAAAATCTGTTCATAACTTATCCTAAGAAACAAATAGTTATGAATACAGAAAAATATGTTAAAAGAAGTAGATTTATAAATGAAATAAATAAAAAACATATAAAGGTTATATAGGAGATACTTATGACATCAAAAGAGTATAAAGTAAACAATACAGCTCAAGCTGTAAAAGAAAAATTAGAATTGGAAGTAGCTGATAATAATGATACAGATACTAAATCTGAATAATAATATAGGTGTGACACATATAGGAGACGATAAAGAAGAATTTTTAAGGTTCTTCGATATTGTTAAATCATGTAATGCGCAAGTAGATCCTCAAACAAATTGTTTTGTAATAGATTCTCAATTCAAAGAACTATTTCAAGAACAATTTGAAACACAAATGGTTCAACAACCGTGGGAAGAAATGGGAGCTGATATGAAGCTCCCTCCGTTCTCATATCAAAAAGAAGCCATATACTTTTGCCTACACCATCTTAATAGTTTGATTATTTGTCCTCCGGGTACTGGTAAAACTCCAATCTGTATAGGAACATATTTAGAGTTATTAAAACATGGCGTTACAGATAAACCTGGAGCTATATGTGTAAAGGCATCATTAAAATACCAATGGGTAAAAGAAATACAAAAGTTCTCTAATCTAAGAGCTAAAGCAATAGATACACCATCTAAAGCAAGAAAGAAATTCGATAAACAATTTGAAGATGTAGATTTAATGGTATTAAATTACGAAACATTTAAGAATGAAAAAGTCAGAGAGAAACTTATTGAAAAAGAAATAGAAGTTATTATGATGGACGAAATTCATTATATAGGCTCATCTTATAAGACAGCTAAGTCTAAAGCTTTATATAATTTTAATAATCTTAAAGTTAAGATTGGATTTACCGCAACACCAATAACAAGAGACCCCGAAAATTTATTTAGTATATTTAATATGATCGATCCTGACTTATTTAAGAATCATAGTGGGTTTGCTAGAGATTTTCTTATATATAGAAGTTTCGGACAAATAGCTGGAGTGAAGAATCAAGATGTATTAAAGAAAAGAATAGCACCATATATGTTCATTAAAACTGAAGAACAAATTGCTAAACAATTGCCAGAACTAATGGTTAATGAAATGCATTGTGAAATGACTCCAGAAATGAGGAAGATAAATACACAAATCTTTAATGATTTAGACAGATTAAAAGCTGAAACAAGTAAAATAGAGAAGCAAACTCGTGGTGAAGGATTAGAAAACAATGAAGAGTATAATACTTTAAGAGCTCAAATACTTGCCTATCAAACCTTCGCTCAAGAACTTATTGATGACCCTAGATTATTTGATTTAAGCGATAGTAATTTGTTAAAGAATTATATATGTAAAGATAAAACATCTCCAAAATTAGATTTGTTATTGGATTTGGTAGACAATTTGATATCAAATGGTTCTAAGGTTTGTATCTTTACAAGGTTTGAAAGAATGCAAGGTATTCTGCAAGAAGAAATAGAGAATAGATTCAATACTAAATGTGCTATTATTAATGGTTCCGTTGATGCTAAAGAAAGACATAGACAAGCTTATGATCTATTTCAAGAAAATGATGACTACATGGTTCTTATAGCTACCAACGCTATGAGTGAAGGTATTAGTCTAAGTAAATGTAATTATCTAATTGAATATGATTTAGCTGATTCATATGCTATGCAGACACAAAGACACGGTAGAGTCAGAAGAGCTGACTCTGTACATGATACAAGTTATGTATATCAATTAATAATGGATGAACCTAACGACGAGTCATGGGATATAATAGCACAGAAAATAATTAATAAGAAACGTAATTATGACAATGACATAATACAAGATTTAAATAAATAAAATACAAGAGGAGGTATTATTATGGGTGATTTCTTAAAAGAATTACAAGAGGCAGTAGAAAAAGAAGAAAGAGAACGTCTAGGCTTTGATAAAATGACAGGGGATGCTAGTTCTGACAGTGCATTAATAGACTGTGATAGTAAAGCAGATTATTTTATTAAATTAATAAAGAAAAATCAAGAAGAGATAGATAAAATTAATGATTATGTTAACAGTGAATTAGAAAAAACTAGAATAACATATGAAAATTATAGAAATGAACAAATAGAAAGTAGACAAAAACAAATAGCATATTTCCAAAACATGTTAGAATCATATGCTTATAATGCTATACAAGGTAAGAAAACTAAAACTATAAAATTACCTCATGGTAAAATGTCATTTAAGAAACAACAACCTGTTATAACAACTACAGATGAAACTACAGAATGGCTAAAGAAAAATAGACCAGACTTAATTAATACTGAAACAAAATACAATATAAATAAGAAAGACTTAAAAAAAGATGGGTTTATTAATGATAGTGATGTTATGTTTGTAGAAGTGGACAATGTACAAGTAGAAGTTCCAGGCGTATCTGTAACACAAAAACCGGACAAATTCGAGATAAAATAATGTCATTACCTAAAGAATTTATTGCGGACTTAAAAAGAAGAATAGACTTAGCTGAATTAGTAGATGAATATACTGATTTAACTAAAGGATATGATAACGATTGGTTTGGATGTTGTCCGCATCCAAACCATAATGATCCCACTCCATCATTTCACGTAAGAGAAACCAACGAAGGACAAAAATGGTTTTGTTTTGGTTGTAATACAGGTGGAGATTGTATAGATTTTATAATGTGGATTGAAGATATGCAATGGAAAGATGCTATAATGTATCTAGCAAATAAATATAACATACCTATGCCCAAAAGCAAATATGAAAAAGAATATAGAAGAAATAAACTATTAGCTAATAAATATCATAAGGATATTAAAGAAAGAGCATATAAATATTTATATGATAGAGGCTTAAGTAATGATGATATATCTAAATGGAATATAGGATATGACAAATATAATAACAGAATAGTATTTCCAATGGCAGATAAATATGGTAACATTATCGGATTTAATAAACGTATTATTGAATCTAAAAACAAACATGATAAGAAATACATACATTCTCCAGGCTCTGAAATATTTAAAAAATCACAATATTTATATGGTACAAATCATATAAATAAGAAACATGAATATATTATTATTACAGAAGGGGTAATGGATGTGATTCTAGCAACAAAATATGGATTACAAAATGTAGTATGCACATTAGGAGTTGCTTTAACAAAAGAACATATTCCTTATCTTAAAAGTCTTAATAAGACAGTCGTACTAATTTATGATGGAGATTCTAAAGGTATAGAAGCCATTAATAAAGCGGCAAATTTATTATTAGATAATGATATATATTGTAAAACTGTAATACTTCCAGATGGAAAAGATTTAGCAGATATATCATTAGAATATAAATATAAATTGCCAAATTATATAGAAAATAGTATGTGTACTTATGGATATTATAATGCAAAGAACGCAGTAGATGATTATATAAAAGAATTATATGAACTAAAACTACGTTATCAACCTATAGTAAATAACATTATAAAAAAAGTTCCTAACCAAGAAAAGAATACTATAAAATCTTTTCTTGAAAACGAAATAGGATTGAAGGTGACAAACTAAATAATGATATGTGATACTTGTAAACTAAAAAAGATATGCAAAAATTATGATTATTTGACTGAGCATGATGAGCTGACTATATCTGACTGTTCTTTTGCTCAGTCAGAAGATCCTTATGCATTTTTAAAAAATCTATGCAAACCAATGGATATAACTGAATTAAAACATGAACCAGTTCAAGATCCTGGCGTACTGTTTAATAATACAGAAGAACCATTTAAGCCTAGAATAGTTAAAAATGATGAAGCAGAGGATAAAATAATCAAATGTCCTACTTGTGGAGAAGATACTTTTGAAAGTGATATAAAAGAATGTAGCAAATGTCATAAAAAAGTATGTTCTAATTGCAGTACAGACATAACAAACATGGCTAACGATGGAGAAGATGTAGTTATAACTCGCCTATGTAATGAATGTAATGGCATAGACGAGTCAGGAAATGCATATGATTCATCATCTAGTTTTAAAGATTTATTGAATTTTGATTTAGATAAGAAAGGAGATAAATAATGCAAAGACCAGTTACAGATCTTACAGAACATCTTAAAAGATATAATGATGCTGTATTAATAGTAGGTAGCAAAGCTTTACAACGAGTATTGCCCGAAGAACAGCAAAAAGATCCAGACTTTATAAAAAAAGAACCACTATTCTTTCAACCTGGAGAAAATAGCATGAACATATTCTCTAGAAAAACAATGATAAAGAATCCAAACATGTTCTGGAAATTTTATGACCAAATGATAATGAAAGATCCAGAAGAGTCTACTAACACATATAACAAAATAAAAGAATTAATAGATATGAATCTAATAAAATCTGTAATAGATTTTAATACAGATGGAACACTTAGTAATATTAAATCAGAGTACACACCTATGAGAGGTAACAGAAATGTTTTACAATGTGTCAAATGCAAGGAAACATTCTACGCTCCTGATATTAATTTAGATGTAGACAAGCCAATATTGTGCTGTGATTTAAATGGTGGTTCATGCAAAGGCAAAATTAAACCAACTATTCCATTTTATGGAGAAAAATATAGTACAGAAGATACTTCTAAAATATTCCATGATATATTTACATATGATGAAGAAGATAAACCTACTGGATTAAATACTCATACGTTAATATTAATTGGACCAAACTTTACAGAAGATTTATTAGATGAAATAATCACAGGGTTTAATCAATTTAGACCTCAACAACCAGACACATTTTCAGTATTTATAACTGATAATGATGATTTATTTATGAATGATTACGCTGCAGACTTTGGAACAACATATGATATAGAAGAATCTTTAACCAAATTAATAAATGCATTAAAAGAATAATATTAGAAGGAAGGTAAGGTAATGAGCAAAATCTTAAAAAAAGATACTGCTATAGCCTGGGAAGCTGTAGAATATCTTAAAAGCAAAGACACAATAGAAAATATACCTGTTTATTGTCTAGGCAACTTATTACAATTGAATAAAGGTGAATCTTATCAAGATTACAAATTAAAAAATTTAATGAGAAATAAAGGACTTGTATTTAGAAAGAAAATAATTAATAACAAAAACGAAGAAGAAGGTAAAATAATATTTGTAGAATGTGTAAAAAAATATTATAATTTACCTAGCAACTGCACAAGTTGTAATGATATAACTAGTGACTTTCTAAAAATAGGAGACAGTTATTCAGTTGAAAATTGTATAGAGTGTCATAAAAAGTGCTTAGACTTATTTAACAAAAAAGAATTAATGAAAAAATAGGAGGATTCAATATGAACAAAACAGATTTAGTATCAAGAATAGCAGAAAAAACAGAAATGAAAAAGAAAGATGTAGAAAAATTAGTAAATGCATTTACAGAAACAGTAGAAGAAGCATTAGTAGATGGTGACAAAGTTCAATTAGTAGGATTTGGAACATTTGAAGTAAGAGAAAGAGCTGCAAGAAAAGGTAGAAACCCAAGAAACCCACAAGAAGAAATAGATATACCGGCTTCAAAAGCACCAGCATTTAAAGCAGGAAAATCTTTAAAAGACGCTATTAATAAATAACGCATGGCATATATTAACGAGAAGAGATAGAAAGTATCTCTTCTTTTTTTATTATTGAAAGGAGACTAACTATGAACGGAAAACCAATTGAAAATGCAGAAGTAATAAAGAAAAGATTTTATCAAGAAGCTAAAGGCATGGAAGATGATGTAAATTTTAGATTAAATTATATCAATGCATTATTAAAAAAAGAATGTAGACTACAAGAAGAAACGATTAAAGCATTAAAGATAGAAAAAGCTATAGCAAAAAAAGAATTGGATACTATTAAAGAATTAAAACTTAGAACAGAAACATATAGTTTCAACGAAATTTAATATGCTATTTAAAGATGAAGTACTAGTTGTACCTACTAATATAGTTAATAAAACTATAGAGCTCGAACAAGGATTCACTCCTTATGACAATAGAGATATATATGATTTATGGAAAAACGATAGATTGTATGTACCAAAAGAAGAAGTTGAATCTAGTATAGTAGTAGACCAATTAATGCCATTTGTTATAGCAAAAAATGAATTTGGTGAATGCTTAACGTTAGTTAAAAAAGATAAATTCTATACTGATTATGGCAAAGAAAAATCTAATAAAGATAAACGATCATTAGGAATAAGCAAACATATATATAAAAGTGAGTATGCTTATCAAGATCAATTATTTCTTGCTGCTACAGATATAATAGTAAAAGATATAAAATTACAGAATATAATCAAGGCGATAAGACCTAAAGGTTTTGTTAAAGATTTTAATGAAAGAAATTGCAACCACTTAGGTTATGTATTAGCACTTGATTGTTATAAAAAAGATACACCAAAAATAGATGAAGAATATTATGAAAGCCAATGGATGTCTAAAAATGAATTAATAGATAAGTATGGACAATTTGATGTTTGGTCTAAATTCATGATAGATTACATGGTAGATAACGAATTATAGGAGGACATATATAATGGGAATAAGCTTAGTAAAAGGACAAAAAGTTGATTTAACAAAAGGAAACGCAGGATTAAAACATCTAATAGTAGGATTAGGATGGGATGTTAATGCATCTGGAAGTGCAGCATTCGACTTAGATGCTATAGCATTATGCTTAGACGCTAATGACAAATTAGCTCAAGATACAGATATGGTATTCTATGGAAATTTAACACATGGTAGTGGAGCAATAAAACATAGTGGAGATAATTTAACTGGTGTTGGTGATGGTGTAGACGAAGCAATAAACGTTGATTTAGATGCTGTACCAGCTGAAATAAATAAAATAGTATTTGATGTTAGTATATATCAAGCTAATGACAGAAGACAAAACTTCGGACAAGTTGAAAATGCATTTATACAAATAACAGACGGAGATACTAATGAAGAATTAGTTAGATATGATTTATCTGAAGATTTTAGTATCGAAACATCTGTATTACTTGGCGAAATATATAGACATAATGGTGAATGGAAATTTAACGCTAAAGGTCAAGGCGTTGAAGGTGAAATAGCTGAAGTAAGAAATATGTATTTATAAGGAGAGATGATAATGATAGAAGTAAAAATAAAATATTTAAATGGAGCTACAAAACTTAAAGCAATAGAAAAAGGCGACTGGATAGATTTATATGCAGCAGAAGACGTAACATTGAAACAAGGAGAATCAACTTTAGTCTCTTTAGGATTTGCTATGGAATTCCCTCCACAATATGAAGCTCATTTATTACCAAGAAGTAGCACATTTAAAAAATGGGGAATTATCCAAACAAATAGTATGGGAATTATAGATCATACTTATTGTGGAGACAAAGACATATGGAGAATGCCAGTATATTGTTTAGTGCCTAGACATGGTGAAGTAACACATATACAAAAAGGTGATAAAATATGTCAGTTCAGATTAGTAGAAAGAATGAAAGAAGTTAAATTCAATGAAACTAATCATCTAGGCAATGAAGATCGTGGAGGATTCGGCAGCACAGGAAGTAAATAAAATGTTAAAAGTCATATTATATATAATTTATATAGCAATATCAATAGCCTGCGTTCTAGATAAAGAACGCAAGGGCTATTTTGATAAGCCTGGATATCATGAAGGATATACATTTGCTTGGACATTAGCAATAATAGGATTGTTAGTGGTAGAATTTATAAACAGAATATAACATCAGGAGGCATATATGAAAGGACAATTAGTAAAAAATATAAGAAAAGATTTTAATATAAGAGCTGTCAACGGAAAGAAATTAGAACTATATGATTTCTATACTCTATGTGGATTCTATAAGAAACTAAAAGCAGGTAGTTCTATAAAATAGGAGGCACATATTATGAAAGAAACATGTAAACATTGTGAAGGCACAGGTAAATTAGGATTTCAAAGAGAAACTTGTTGTTTCTGTGGTGGTAAAGGTTACACAGGCAAAGACGATAAGAAAGTATTTCTAGGTGGAACTTGCAATGAATCTACTTGGAGAGACAAGTTAATACCAATGTTAAAAATAGATTACTTCAACCCAGTTGTAGACGATTGGACTGAAGAATGTTATTTAGAAGAGTTAAGACAAAGAGAAATATGTGATTATTGTTTATATGTTATAACTCCA